>OIYP01000044.1_pt1 | contig 92739 bp, 105 predicted proteins | sample 1588261 | NCBI WGS metagenome assembly OIYP01 (sample SAMN03283293) | human gut metagenome | biome: human-associated habitat; material: feces | host: Homo sapiens | place: Peru | collected 2012 | reverse complement strand
AAACCAATAACTATAAATTAAGATTATGGTTAAGTGAAGATGTAGGACCAGAAGATATAGATGCAATGAATAAATTATTTAATGCTAAAGTAACAGTAACGGCAAGTGCAGGAATATATGACCCATTAAAACAAGGATATAACAAGATAAGTGATGCCATACTAGCTAATGAATATCAAACAAGTCCTGAAATATCAAAACAAAAAATTGCGGAAAAGCAAAGTCCAGACTTTACTAAGACAGCGCCAATTCTTATTTGGAATGAAAATAAAAGTAATTCTTTAAATTCTATAACATCTACAATGCCTCATCCAGACTTAGTTGCTCAAAAAGATACAGATACGAGATTTAAAAATTTATCGGCATCAGCCGTTTTACTTCCAATAGGCTCTAGTTATACCTTTAACTCCGAGACAGGAAAATATAACATTACAAATGTTCAACAAGTAGATCCAACTACTTTAACATATGGAGGTACAACGAAGTATTATTTCTGTAGTTCCGGATATAACACGAATTCTGCTGATGTTATATCAATATGGAAAAATATCTCAGGTTGTTCAGGTATTTATGAAATCACTGGGGCAAGTATTACAGATGGTACAGCAACTGGTTCAGGCGGAACTTCTTTCAAAACGAGAAGATATAATTTAAAAGGATATTTAATGAACCAAACAGAAAATGAAAGTGATAAGTCAGATAAAGGACTTTATCAAATGGCAGATGATGATGGCATAAGTTATTATTACCGTGGTTCTGCAAAAAATAATTATGTGAAATATGCGGGATACTACTGGCGTATAGTACGTATAAATGGTGATGGAAGTGTGAGACTTTTATATGATGGTAAAACGCCTAATGTAAGTGGAGATGGTTTTAATATTTTATCTTGGAAACCATTTAATAATAAAACAGATAACCCTGCTTATACTGGCTATATGTATGGTAATACTTTGAATGAGAGTTTTGATAAGTCGACAGCTAACGAAGTAGATAGTAATGTAAAAACTGAGTTAGACAATTGGTATAAAGCAAACATTTTAGATACTAATAATGGAGCTATAATTGCTGATGCAGGTTTTTGCAATGATAGAAGTGTATCAAGTGGTAATGGTTATTCAACAAATGGTTCAAGTACAATTTATAACGTTTATAATAGATTTTATAAATCTAAATCACCAACATTAAGATGTTCTTTAGTGAATGATTTATTTACTACATCTACAAGTAATAAGGGTAATGAAGCACTTACTTATCCCATTGGTTTACTTACTGTTGATGAGTTAATGATAAGTGGATATGCTGATGGTTATATTAATAAATCTGCTTATACAATTAGTGCTAATGCATATTGGATTTTATCTCCATCTATGTATATGGTTGATACTGCAGCTTCTTACGCTTTTCAACTATACAATGTAGGTTATCTTGGTGCTTTTAATAATGTATCAGATGGTGGAGGAATAAGACCAGTTATAAATATTTTGGGTGAGTCTAAAATAAGTGGGGGTATTGGTACAGCTAGTGATCCATTTGTTATTGCTTAAAAAATAATAGTTATCGTTAACGTAAAAGACAAGGGAAATCCTTGTCTTTTAAGATATTTTAATGATTATGTTAAAAATGGCTACCAGGATAATTAACATGGATTTTTTAGATGGCTATTTATATATGGTTAAATCATTATATCAATTTATTACTTCTTATCATTATGATAGTAGTAATAAAAAAATGACCCTACTAAGCATTGATAGAGTGTTAATTCTATTAAACTAGTGGCGACATTCATTTGTGAAATCAAATGTTTCTTTTTTTATTTTAGGCAAAATTTCTTAACATATTTACAGTAGCATATTTGTTAATTATAAATTTAGTCATTTTTCAGTCAATATATGTTTTAAACAAGAAAAAAGAACTATTTCTAGTTCGAATAATTATTAAATGGTGCTTTTGGAGGGAATCGAACCCTCATGGTCATACAACCGCAGCATTTTGAGTGCTGTGCGTCTACCTATTCCGCCACAAAAGCAAGTACATGCTAATTATAGCATATAATTTTATCTTTGTGTAAAAAAGAACGAATTGTTAATGATTTTTTCGCCCTAAAAATAAGGCACTTACATCACCTGATACTGTTTTTGCTTCTAAGTTATGTAAAGATTCTAAGAACTCAGGCTTTTTTTCCTCTAGCGTTTCTTTATAGATTTTGCCTAAGGCGCTTTTAAACTTAAGATTATAATTTAAAACTGATTCATCCATTTGCATACTGATATCACCAGTAGTATTCTCAATTTTTGTTTCTAAGCCATCAACATCACGCATGATTATTTCACCAGATTTGGTTTGAACAAAAATACTTTGATATAATAAATCATTAATAGTTAAATTAGCGTTTTCACTGATAAATTTGATTTTTGTGTATCTTGAATCTTTTGGTAAGATAATAGTTATTTGGCTATCTTTTTGATATTCTTTAATACTTACTAGTTTATTTATTAATATTTTTTTCTTTTGTTTTAGAAGTGTACTTTTTAAAAATTGATAATCAAAACTAGCTACTAGTTGTTCTTGATTTAAATTTAAAGCAGTTATATTTTCAGTAGTATTTAGATTAGTATCGTACTTAATATCATTACTAAAAAGAATACGTGTATAATTTATATTTTCACCTTTTATAAAAACCTCTGTGTTATTAACTTCAATATTAATAATTGATTTTGTTGTTGGTATAATTAAGTCTTTCATTATTTTTTCTTTCCTTTCTTTTGTGCTTTACTAGTTTATAATATAGTGTTTTGGTTTGTCAATCATAATTTTTAGTGGGCTATTTTGGACATATTGATATTATTTTGAAATATGATATAATAAAGGGGTCGGATGGTGGATATTATGAGTTTACAAAAAACTTTGGAATATAATAAAATTGTGGAAGATATATTAACGCACGAAGAATTTTTAAAATTACAACATGAACTGCATCATGGAATAAGCAGGTTTGAACATAGTAAAAGGGTTTCTGTTGTAACATTTAATTTATGTAAAAAACTTCATTTAGATGCTGAACGTGTCACAAGAGCGGCTTTATTACATGATTTTTATACTGATAGTGATACAACTCTTTATAATGCTAGAGAAACATTAAAAAAACATCCTGAAATAGCTTTAGAAAATGCTTGTAAGTATTTTGATATTGATGAAGTACAAAAGGATATTATTAGAAAACATATGTTTCCTGCTACTAAAGAATTACCAAGCTATAAAGAGAGTTTTTTAGTAAGTATGGTTGATAAAACAGTAGCGGCTCATGAAATGTATCGTTTTAAATTATCAATGTATCTTGGTATTTTCGTAGTTTTTGTTTGTAATATTCTTGCAATACAAAAGTAAATGAGTGCTTGTTATCACTCTTTTTTTTTGCTATAATTTAAATTGTAGAGTAGGTAAGGAGAATAGTTATGAATAAAAGAGGTCAGGCATTAGTAGAGTATGTTTTAATTATTGCTCTTATAAGTGTTATCACTGTTAGTGTTGTGTCGTATTTTGGGGGCTATTTAAAGGATTCAATAACTAAAACTAGTTGTAGTCTTGTTGATGACGTTTATGTAGAAGGCGATAAGCCAGGGGATGCTACTTGTATGAGTAAAAAGGAATATGAAAAACTAAAGAAAAATTAAGAGGTGAACTATGAATAAAAGGGGTCAAGCATTGGTAGAATTTGTTATTATTTTACCTATCTTTATTTTTATGTTGCTTTCTATAATGGATATTGGGCGGATCATTTATTTTCAAAATGAGATGGTTAGTGAATTAAGTGACGTGGTAGATTTATATCGTAATTCTTATTCTTATGATGATATAAAAGATGAACTACGTTTAGAAGATAAAGATGTTTCTTTAGAAATTAAAAATGATAATAATGAAACAATAACATTTTATTTAAAAAAAACAACGGATGTAGTAACACCTGGACTTGGTGTTATCTTAGGTAATCCCCATACAATTACTGTAGAAAGGACTATTGCTTATGAATAAGAGGGGGCAAACACTTATTATATTTGTAATGCTTATTCCTGTTATTCTTACAATGGCGGCCTTAGTTATTGATGTTGGTCTTTTATACTATAAAAAAAATGAATATACGGGTATTGTTGAAGAAAGTATTAAAGAATATTTTAAAGATGAAGACCTAACAAGTGCTTTAGAAACACTTACTTTAAATGGCGTGTCTTTAGATGATGTATTAGTAAGTGCTACAGATGAAACAATTTCTGTTACTTTAGATACTAAAGTAGATTCTATATTTGGTAAGGTTATTAGAATTAATGATTATGAAATTAAAATAGCACGAGTAGGGACAAAAGATAAAGAACGTGTTATAATAAAGAAGAAAGAATAGGTGACTATTGTGAAAAAGAAAACTGGTAAAAGTGTTTCCTTATTTTCTGGTAAAGGAGGAGTTGGTAAGACTATTACGACACTTAATTTAGCGGGAATATATGAAACACTAGGTAAAAAAGTTTTAATTATGGATTTAGATTTATCAGGGGGAAATATTTCTTTATGTTTAAATACACCAACTAGTAAGACAATTTATAATTTTGTAGATGATTATAATAATAATAGATTTCATAACTTTTTAGATTATGTTACTAAGTATGATGATCATATTGATATTTTAGCGTGTCCAAAAGATCCAAGACAAGCATCTAAAATAGATTCTAAATATATAGAAATTGCAATTGATAAGGCAGAATATTTATATGACATTGTATTAATAGATACTAATCATATTTTAAATGAACTTAACTTAGTTATATTAGACGCGGTTACAGAGATACTATTTGTGATGAATAATGATCCAATGGATTTGAAAAATATTAAAAGTTTGTTATCTATATTTAGAGATTTAAATAAAGATAATTATAAGATTCTTCTTAATAATTCTAGAGATCCATTTAAAAAGTATTTTACAATGTTTGATATTAAAAATATTTTAAAAGAAAATGTTAATTATGAAATTAGTAGTGAATTTTATATTAAAAATATTGATACTTATATTATGAATGGTAGTATTATTACTCTTGATAAGAAGGCTAGTGGGACATTTAATAAAGACTATACTACTATGACACGTTTAGCAGTGGATTTAATGAGTGTGGAAAAGAGGGTTGTTCATGAAGAAAACTAGTTTAATAGAAGCTTTTAATATTGAAAGAAAGAAAGCAAAAACATTAGAAGTTAATGATTATGATATATTTCCTGATAAAAAATTATTAGATGATTTAAGAACAACTATTGTAGAAAATTTAATTGATAAAGAAGTACCAGAAGATAAGTTGTTACAACAATTTATTAATGATGAAATTGATCATACGATTGAAGGGTATGATTTAACTAATTTAGAAAGAAGCCATTTATATAATTTAATAGATAATGAAATAAATGGATATGGACCTTTAACTGAACTTTTAGAAGATAAAAATATTACGGAGATTATGGTTAATAGTCCTAAAGAAATATATATTGAAATAGATGGACAATTAATTAAAGATGAAAGTGTTTCTTTTATTAATGATGAACATATTGTAAGAACAATTGAAAGATTAATTGGGCCAATGGGCAGAACTATTGATGCGACAAACCCAATGGTTGATTCAAGACTAAAAGATGGGTCACGTATTAATGCTATAATACCACCACTTTCTACTAAAGGACCAGTTATTACAATTCGTAAGTTTAAGCCTTCAATGGCTACACCAGATGATATGATAAGAATTGGTTCTATGACTCCTTATATGGCGACATTTTTAGAGGCAGCTGTACGAGGTAAGTGTAATATTATTGTTTGTGGTGGAACTGGTTCTGGTAAAACAACTCTTTTAAATGTTTTGAGTGGCTTTATTCCAGATAATGAACGTATTATTACAATAGAAGATGCGGCTGAACTTAAAATGGAAAAAGAACATGTAATTTCCCTTGAAACTAGAGTAACTAATTATGATAATGAAGGAGAAGTAACAATTAGGGATTTAGTTATTAATGCCCTACGGATGCGGCCTGATCGTATAATAGTAGGTGAGGTACGTGGAAAAGAAGCATTTGATATGTTACAAGCGATGAATACAGGTCATGAAGGGTCTTTAACAACACTACATGCAAATGGGGCACGGGATGCGTTAAACAGACTAGAAACTATGGTTTTGATGAGTGGACTTGATATTCCTATTAAAGCAATTAGAGAGTATATTGTAAGTGCTATTGACTTAGTTATAAATATTGAGAGAATGAGTGATGGTAAAAGAAAAATTACTAGTATTAGTGAATTAGAGAGTTTTAATGGAGATGAAATAAGTTTAAAAGAAATATTTGCTTTTCATCAACATGGTTTAACTAGTAATGGTGAAGTAGATGGAGAATATACCTTATATAATGATACGGTTCCGAAAGTTTATAAGAAAATTAGTACTAAAGGTATTTCAGAAATTGACTTTATGTTTCCAGTAAAAAAATAAAAAGGAGGGGATTGGTTTGAGTAGTTCTAGCCAAATATTAATTACCCAAGGGTTAGTTATAATTATACTACTTATTTTAATTGTTTATTTGATTAGACAAAAACGAATTATTTCTTTAGAAAAAAGATTTGAAAAGTTTGCTTTAATAAGTGTTCATGAATATGAAAAGTCTTTTTTTGATATCCTATATGATACGTTTTGGAAATTAATACATCGTTTAAGTAAACGGTTAAAGAAAAGTGTATTCTTAACTAATTATAGTAAACGTTATGATAAACATATTCGTTATGAAAATAGATTTAACTTTAATGGTATGGATTATGTATCTATTAAATTATTAGTAGGTATTTTACTAATTTTTTTAAATATTGTAACTAGTATGTTTCAACTTGTAAGTGTAAGTGTTATAAGTTTATTATTATCATTTATAATAGGTTTCTTTTTACCAGATATATTCTTAGAAATTGAATATGAAAGAAAAAGAAAAAGAGTTGAAGAAGACTTATTAAAAGCTATTATTATTATGAATAATAGTTTTAAATCAGGTAGAAATATTATGCAAGCTGTAGAAATAGTAAAAGAAGAGTTAGAAGGACCTATTAGTGATGAATTTAAAAAGATATATTTAGATATGACATATGGACTTAGTATCGAAGTTGTATTTGATAGATTTTATAACCGTGTTAAATTAGATGATGCAAAATATATTACTAGTTCACTTTCTCTTTTAAATAAAACTGGTGGTAATATTGTAAGAGTATTTGGGACAATTGAAAAAAATTTCTTTAATAAGAAAAAATTAAAACAAGAAATGCAAAGTCTTACTAGTGCTAGTATTTTTGTTTTTAGAATTTTATGTATTTTACCATTTTTATTTATTTTAGTAATATATTTACTTAATCCAGCTTATTTTACACCTATGTTTACAACTGTTATGGGAAGAATATTACTATTATTTATAACTCTATTTTATATTCTTTATATTTTAGTAATCAAGAAAGTTCTTGAGGTGAAGATGTAATGAAAGAAAGAAGTTTAGTAAGAAGAATTTATTCAGTAAGAACAATAGATAAAATTGAAAAGAAAATTAAGTTACTTGGAATAAACTGTAAGTATGATGCAACAGATTTACTTAATTTAAGACTTTTATGTGGAATAGCTATATTTACTTTATTAATTGTTTTTAATAAGAATGGTTATATTTTAGCCCCAGTAACACTAGTATTATTTCATGTATTAAGTGAATATTTCGTTCTTGATTTACCTATTAAGAAGAGAAGTAAGAAATTAGAAGAAGAAGCTATATTTTTCTTTGAGGTTTTAAGTCTTACGATGGAAAGTGGTCGTAACTTAGTTAATGCTTTAACTCTTACTAGTAAAAATATTGATTCTGAGTTATCAAGTGAATTTAAAAAAAGTTTAAGTGAAATGAAAGTGGGTAAAAGTTTTCCAGAGAGCTTAATGGGTATGAAAGAAAGAATACCAAGTGATACAATTAATAATGCTGTTTTAAATATTATTCAGTCAAGTATATTTGGTAATAATATTGAAGAATCTTTAAATAATCAGTTAGATTTTTTAAGAGATAAGCATTTAATGGAGGTTAAAAGTGAGATTGGTAAGTTACCTACTAAGATAAGTATAATCTCAGTTGTGTTTTTTATACCGATTATATTAATGGTTATACTGGCTCCGGTATTAGTTGATTTAATTATGAAATAAACATCTTTAAGGAGATGTTTTTTTGTATTTTATAACTATTGTTAAAGATAGAAAAATATGCTATTATTTATTTATAAGATAATAGAAGGGAATGAATATTATGAAGCCATTTAAGAGTGTAGCTCACTCGGGGGGGGGTTTATAATAATAAGCTAAAATTAAAAAAATATAAAGAAAATGATAGTAAGATTATAGTAGGTATTTTTCTTGTATTAATTGTTTTCGCTTTATCAGGAGTTTATTTATATAAAACATATGCAGTTTTTACAAGTGATAAACAGTTTAATATAATTAATGGTGAGATAGGTGATCCAGGTGACATATATTTTGCCTATTATGTTGATAACAATATTACAAGAGAAATGCCTAAAAAAGGTACTGGGTATACATTAGATACTACAAAGAGTAATTGTACCAATGGTGTGGTTCCAACATGGGATGATAATACATATTCAGCTATACTTAATTATGAAAATTATAATGCCACTGATTATACAAGAACAAAGTGTAATTTGTATTTTAAAGTTAAACCACCGATGGTATCAGAATATATTACAACATTAGCAAGTACTGATACAACAAACTTAGCAACAGATAACTATGGTAATACAAGATATATCGGAAAAGACCCGAATAACTATGTAAGTTTTGATGGCGATATATGGCGTATTATAGGGGTCATGAAAAATGTTGATGATGGCATAGGTAATAAAGAAAATCGTGTAAAAATAATAAGAAGTACATTAATAGGTAATTACTCGTGGGACACAAGTGAAAGTTCTGTAAATAATGGTTATGGTGTTAACGAATGGAGCCAAGCAGACCTAATGAAATTATTAAATCCAGGCTATGAAGGTGAGTCAATAGGTGGTTCATTATACTGGAATAACCAATCAGGAACATGCTATAACTATGAAAACAATGCTACAACAAGTTGTAATTTCACAAGTACAGGTATTAAAGACAAATTGAAAACATTAATAAGTGATGCCATATGGAATACCGGAGCAAATGATGGTAAAACGTATATATATAATAATATAATAACCTCAAAATTTTATGAATTAGAAAGAAGCAGTAATACTGGAAAAGTTTGTTCAAGTGGAACATCTTGTAATGATACAGTAGAAAGAACAACAACATGGACAGGGAAAGTAGGTTTAATGTATCCAAGCGATTATGGCTATGCCACAGGTGGCGGCAGTGAAACAGATCGAGCAACATGTTTAAACACTGTTTTATATAGTTGGAATAGTTATTCGGATTGTTATAATAATGACTGGCTATTTAACGGTTCTTATCAATGGACATTATCGCCGTCTGCATACTCTTCCAATGCTCGCGATACGTTCTATGTGTACCGCTACGGCCGCGTTAGCGGCGACAGTGCGTCAGATGGTTGTGGGGCTCGTCCTGTCGTTTATCTGTCATCCTCAGTAGTAGTACAAAGTGGAAATGGCAGCTCAAGTAATCCATTCATCCTTGGTCTTTAATAAATATTTAGTTTTACTAATTATAGTAAAACTTCTAATAAAGCTTAATAAATATTTATTAGGTTTTATTAGAATTAGAAAGGTTTTTAAATATGAATAAAAAAGGTTTTGTGTTTGTTGAAACTATTATTGTTACGGCTATTATATTGGCCTCATTAATGCTTGTATATTCTTTGTTTGTAGCTTCCAATAATAATGAAAAGAAAAGACTTAGGTATGATGACCCAGCTAAATTATATGAAACTTTTTATGTTAAAAATTATTTAGAAAGTTTTTATTTGGATACTTTAAAAAAGAAAATAGATAATAAAAATGTGTTTTATCAAAATATATATGGACAAAGTGATTTGTTTGGGGGTTATTATGATAATGAGAAAAAGTTTTTTGAAGAAATGAAGAGTAATTTACATATTGAAAATATTCTTTTAACTCCTTATGATGTTTCTAATTTAACTGATTGTAAATCAAAAATACTTTGTACTAATTTAAATTTGTTAGAATATTTAAAAACATTAGATAATGATAAAGATACGGGTTATAGATTGATCATTGAATTTAGAGAATCAAAAAGCGGTGGTAAATGTGAAAATACAAAGGATTGTTATAAGTATTTTGCTAATGTAAGGATTGAGGCTTAATATGAATAAAAAAGGTTTTACTTTAATGGAAATAATTGTTAGTGTGGCTCTTTTATCAATTGTTATGCTTTTATTATTCCAATTAATGATAGATTTAGAATATGAAGATAATCATTCTTCTTTTGCTAAAGATAATCAGATTAAAAGAGCTACTATTATTAAAAGAGTAGAAAAAGACTTGATGGATAAAGGTCTTAGTTTAGTAAGTTTAAATAAAACTAGTGATTATGCAACATTAACTTTTAAATATAGTAATAATACTGATAGTAGTGTTGTTGTTTATGAAAATAAAATTAGTTATAGTGGGGAAACTTGGCTTTTAGAAAGTGGTGGGGCAACATATGATTTTAATAATATTTTGATTACTACATATCCTAATGATAATAATAAGTTGTGTTCTTTTATTTTAAATGTTGATAGTGATGGAGATGGGGTATGTAATTTTAATTGTGGGACTGATGAAAATAGTATAACTAATAAGAATGAAAAGTATCTTTCTTGTCCTAATTATAAGTATACAAAAATAATAATTCCGGTTATTACAGAAAAAGATAATAGTATTGATGATATTGAATTTTTCTATATAGGTAAGAATTAGACTTGCATTTTTATTATTAGTGATATAAAATAAGTTCATAAACGTTGAACTTGAGGAGTATAAGATATAAATTTTAAAGAGAGTTTGTGGTTGGTGAAAACAAATAAATTTAGTTTTAGAAGGTTGCAAGGGAGTTTAAAAGCAGAATACTGCGTTATCAAAAAAAGTTAAATTAAAGGATGGTACCGTCTATATGACTCCTTTTGGGTATCATCTTTTTATTTATAGAAAGAGGGATTTTATGGAAAATGAAGTGAAAAAATGGTATGTTGCGCCAAATGGAGAAATACTAGCAGCAAAAGGGGAATTAGGTATTTTGGGAATTGAATCTGATGCAAAATGTGTTGGTATAATAATTAACAAAGAAAATAAATATAATATTTATTTACCATCTAGTTTAACTGATGAACAAGTTGGTTATTTAGAAAAGTTTACTAGAGATAATGCTGTTAATGATAATTCTATGCTTATGAATGTTTATAGAGAATTTATTGTTGATGGTGAAATTACATATGTACTACAAGGGGTAGCAAATTCTAGTGATTATGCTGCTATGATGGATATTATTGATGGAGTATATGACCAAGTGAGTAAACATAACGGAAGATAATGTGAATTAAAATAAAACAGAAGGGAATGTAAGAAATGCTAGATAATAAATATAATCATGAAAATGTAGAAGAAAACAAGTATGCTTATTGGGTAGATAATGGTTATTTTAAATGTGATGAAGAAAGTGATAAAAAACCTTACTGTATTGTTTTGCCACCACCTAATGTTACGGGTAAACTACATTTAGGTCATGCTCTTGATGTAACGCTTCAAGATATTATAATTCGTTATAAAAAGATGGAAGGCTTTGATACATTATGGCTTCCAGGTATGGATCATGCAGCGATTGCAACTGAGGCTAAAGTTGTAAAAAGACTAAAAGAACAAGGTAAAGATAAATACACAGTAGGAAGAGAAGAATTTTTAAATGAATGTTATAACTGGACACATGAACATGCCGATTTAATTAGAGCTCAATGGGCTAAACTTGGTATTGCTCTTGATTATTCTAAAGAAAGATTTACTCTTGATGAGGGTATGCAAGAAGCTGTTAAAAAAGTATTTGTTGATTATTATAATAAAGGTCTTATTTATCGTGGTAAAAAAATTATTAATTGGGATCCAGTAGCTAAAACAGCTATTTCTAATGAAGAACTAGTTTATAAAACTGAAGAAAGTGCTTTTTATCATTTGAAATATAAATTAAGTGATAGTGAGGAATACTTAGATGTTGCTACTACTAGACCAGAAACTCTTTTTGGGGATACGGCTGTTGCGGTAAATAAAAGCGATGCTCGTTACCAAAAATATATTGGTAAAAGTGTTGTTTTACCATTTATGAATAAGTTAATTCCTATTATAGCCGATGAACATGCTGATATGGAAAAAGGAACTGGTGTTGTTAAGAATACGCCCAATAGTACAAATCCTTTCAAAGTATTGAAAATAAAGGGTTCATTAGGGTACATGTTTTGTTAAAATTTAAAAAAGTAGAGGAGAGATAGATATGTTAGATAAAAAATATAATGCTCAAGAGAAAGAGCAAAAATGGCTTGAATATTGGAAAGAAAATAAGGTTTATGAATTTAAACCAGATCAAAGGGAGGTTTATTCTATTGACACCCCACCACCAACAGTAAGTGGTAATATTCATATTGGTCATATATTTTCATATTCACAAACTGAAATGATGGCTAGATATAAAAGAATAAGAGGATATAATGTTTTTTACCCATTTGGATTTGATGATAATGGTTTGCCTAGTGAAAGATTAGTTGAAAAGGAACAAGGTAAAAAAGCAGCTGAAATTGGAAGAGAGGCATTCTCTAAACTTTGTTATGAAACTACTGATAAATATGAAGCAGATTTTCAAAACTTATTTAGTAAAATGGGAGTAAGTACAGATTGGAATATTCATTTTAAAACAGTTAGTCCATCAACAATTAAAGTTAGTCAGTTATCATTCCTAGATTTAATTGATAAGGGACATTGTTATCATAAGGAAAGTCCAGCACTTTGGTGTAATGAATGTTTAACTTCAATTGCACAAGCTGAACTTGAAACTAAAACGATAAAAACAACATTTAATTATATTAATTACTCAACAACAGATGGAGAAACTTTTACAATTGCTACAACAAGACCTGAATTGATTCCAGCAATTGTATGTATATTTGTTAATCCAAATGATGAGAAACATAAGCATCTAATTGGAAAGACTGCACATATACCAGTAATTGATGTAGAAGTACCTATTATGTCAGATGAAAAAGTCGCTATTGATAAAGGTACAGGAGTAGTTATGTGCTGTACATTCGGAGATCAAACAGATATTGAATGGTGGAAAAAATATAATTTACCATTAAAATATATTTTCACAGCAGATGGAAGAATAATAGATTCAGTACCAAATTACGGTGGTATGAAGATAAAAGATGCTAGAAAACAAATTATTGAAGACTTACAAGCTGGTGGATATGTTGTTAAGGTTGAAGAATTAGAACATGAAGTTCAAACACACGAAAGATGTGGTAAAGAAGTTGAATATTCAGTTATGAACCAATGGTTTATTGATATAATGAGTCATAAAGATGATTTTATCAAGATTGGTAATGAAATTAAATGGCATCCAGATCACATGCATAATAGATATGATGAATGGGTAAATAATGTTGCATGGGATTGGTGTATTTCAAGGCAAAGATATTTTGGTGTTCCATTTCCAGTATGGTATTGTAAAGATTGTGGTGAACCAATATTTGCAAGAAAAGAAGATTTACCTGTAAATCCATTATCTGATAAACCACCAGTTGATAAATGCCATAAATGTGGATGTACTGAATTTAATCCAGAAACGGATGTAATGGATACATGGGCAACATCTTCTGTTACACCTTTAATTAATATGAGATATGGTGAAAAAGAAAATTATGAAGATATTTTAAAGCCAATGAGTTTAAGAACTAATGCTTCTGAAATCATTAGAACATGGGATTTCTATACAATAGTAAAAAGCTTCTATCACTTTGGTCAAAGACCTTGGGATAATGTAATGATTTCTGGATTTGTTATGGCAAGTAAAGGCGAAAAAATTAGCAAATCTAAAGGTAATAGCAAGGTTGATCCACTTGATTTAATAGGACAATATTCTGCTGATGTAATTCGTTATTGGGCAGGATCTGGAAGACTAGGAACAGACATTGTATTTAGTGAAGAAACATTACAAAGAGGTAGAAAATTAGTAAATAAAATTTGGAATGTATCTAAATTTATTGAAATGCACTTACAAGATTATGAAGATAAAGACTTTAATGATTATGAATACATAGATAAGTGGATACTAGGAAGTTTTCAAGAAATGGAAAAGGGATTTATTAAATACCTTGATGATTATGAAGTAGGACTTGCTCTTAACCATTTAGAAAAATTCTTCTGGAATTTCTGTGATAATTATATTGAAATAGTAAAACATAGATTATATAGACCTGAAGAATTTGGGGATATTCCTAGATATTCTGGTCAAAAAACAGTTTATACTATTCTTTATAAGTTGTTACAAGATTTTAGCATTTTCTTCCCATTTATTACAGAAGAAATTTATCAAGAATTATATCATGATGAAAAGTCAATTCATTTAACAAAAATTAAACCATTAGAATTTAATTTTGAGTCTGAAGTTAAAAATGGTGATTTAATGATTGAAATAATAAGCCAAGCTAGAGGTGAAAAATCAAATAATAATTTATCATTAAAGACACCAATTAAAAACTTAGATGTAAGTGTTAATCCAGAATTAAAAGATGCAATCAATAGTTCTATAAAAGATTTTAAAGCAACTTTATTTATTGAAAATTTAATTCTTAATGTTCAAGATAATGATTATAAGATAAACAATATTGAATTAAATTTAGAAGAAAAAGAAAACAATTAATAATGCTTGAAAAGACAAGTTGATATAAGTTATTAGCTTGTTTTTTTATGCAATAAAATAGAAAGGATGATAATATGGCAGTATTTAAAGTTGAAAAAACGAAGAATTACACCATAATGAGTAATTATCATTTAAGGGATAAAGATCTTAGCTTAAAAGCGAAAGGATTGTTGTCTTTTATGTTATCATTGCCTTCTGATTGGGACTATTCTCTAAATGGATTGTGTGCGATTTGTAAGGAACAAGAAACGGCTATTAAGAGTACATTGAAAGAATTAAAACGAAAAAGATATTTAATTATTGATAAGGTTCGTAATAATAAGGGATACTTTGAGTATGTATACAATATTTATGAACAACCTGTAGAAATAGTACAAGAAAAAAATCCAGAGGTAGGAAATCCACCTGTGGATAATCAACCAGTAGAAAATGATACCCAAATAAATACTAAAGAACAAAGAACTAACGAACAAATAGATAAAGACGATAAAACCATTTTAAATGAATTTAAAAATTTGGATTCCGAATTTTATAATCCTAAAAATCATAACATCCTTACAAATGAATTAATAAATAGAAAGTATATTGAAATTGATGATTTACAAATTGTATATTATGATAATTTATTTAATGAATTAATTCAAAAGTATGAATTAACTGATTTGATAATAATAACTCATTATATTATACCAAGGGTAGTTAGTCATAATTTCATTGATGAAAATAATGAACCTATTAAAAATAAATTTGGATATTTTAAATCTGCAATTTTAAATAATATTGATAAACTTATAAATAATGAGATTGAATGGAATGAAGAATTAGGGTGGTTTAAAGAAAAAAATGAAGTAAGTCAAGAAATAGAAGATGAATACGATTATGAAATGGATATTTAAACAAATAAAAAAAATATGTCATTTCATATTTTTAAGAAGATTATAAATAATTTTTAATCTTTGAGAATTAGATTCAGAAATAATACTTTGAATAGTTTCAAGATCATTTATATCATATTTTTTTAATTCATTAACAATACTTGAAATTGTATTTGCAATTTCATCATCAAATTTTACATCATTATTATTTTTGCATTGTTCAATTTGTTGTTCTAATTGTGGCATACTGGTATGTAATCCTTTTGCAATCAATTCTTTTATAGTTGATGAAATCCCAAATTTACCACATTTATTGCTTATTATTCTATTGATATAAGCTCTACTTACTCCTGTTTCTCTTGCAAACTCTGAATAACTGATATTATGAACAACACAATATTTTTTGATTATTAATGCTAAAGCTTCTTCATTACTCATAATATTTTCCTCTCTTAAGACTTCATAACCATTTTACTATCTTTTTTTTAAAATGTCTACTATTGTGTACTAAAATTAAACGACAAAATTTTAAATAGACTACAATAGTAGACAAGTGGAATTTTTTTTGATAATATATCTTATGTATAGCAGAAAGCTATATTTGCAGTAAATGAAGTGGAGGAGTATTTATGGCAATAGGACTAAGGGTGATGTTTTCATCCTGACTATTAGAAAGGCAGGTGAAATTTTGTATAAAATGCAGTCTTCAAGTCAAACTAGGTGCATAAAAATTATTATTAAAAATAATGATATTGCATTAACGACTCAGTTGGACGAAGAATCTACAATTCGTGTGTTAGAAAAATGCTTAGATAGTTTGAAGGATAAAACATCACGAAAAGAAGAAGTACCAATTGGAAAGGAAAGTTAGAAAATGACTAAAGAAGAAAGATTAGCAGTAAATGAAGTAAAAGTAGTTTTGGAAGTATTAAATAGATGTATTAATGAGGAAGAAAATATATCAAAAGAAGTATTGAAAGATGTTATAAAAAAATTAAGCAAAGTAGAAGAAGATTATAATAAAACTATAAATGAACTTCTATTATGTAATTCTTTGGCAGTAAAGTATGAACAATTAATAGAATTAATTGGTACTCTCGGTATCATTTCAGTTGAAGACGAGGCAAAATTGGACAAAACAATTACAACGCTAAGTGATTGTGTAACAACAATAAAAAACTGAAAAAGGTATCGGCTGTATAGATTGTTTCTATACAGTTTTCTTTGAAACAAATATTATTTATTATAGGTCTTGACTTTTTTTAAATAAAAGGTTATTATTTTAACATAAGGTGTCTACAATAGTAGACAACCTCTGGAAGTTCGTTTGGAGGTGATTGTTAATAAAATAGTAAATAATAGTTGTTAAAATAGGAGTAAGAAATTATTTTTTTACCCTAATTGTCTACTATTGTAGACAGATGAAAGAAAGGGATGATTCATTTAGAATATAAGGAAAAAGATAGGTACAAAGTTTTTAATACCTTATCAGATAATCACGGATATTTTCTCACAATCATTAAAGTAATTGATAATATTATTTATTATTTGTTTGATGGAGATGATGAAGTAAAATTTTTTGAAGTAGGAAGTGAATTTGATTTTGATTTAATCAAATTATTCTAAAAATTTGAGAGGGGAACTATCATGGATTTTCAAGAGGAAAATACAGAAATCCCTGATTGGATTTTGCGTCATCTAAGAAAATTTGGTAATTGTTGTTGTGGAAGAGAGATAGTAAAAAAGATTGGAAAGGAAAAAATTATTGAAATTTTAAAAAGGCAAGGTTATCCATGTGTTTTAAAGATTGTTTACGAAAATAAATATTTAAAGAGGAGAAGAAAGGTTAAATATCCATTAGATGCTTATTATATTTTGGAAATAGAATGTGTGGTTAAAAGTTATTTTATATGAAAAAAATCAAAAGAGGAGATGTCTATTTTGTTCAATTGTATAATAAATCTAAACATGTTCAATCTGGAAAAAGACCTTGCGTAGTTGTTCAAAATGATGATGGTAATAAATTCTCTCCGACTTTAATAGTTATCCCCCTTACATCAAAAATAAAAAAAACTTACTTACCAGTTCATGTTATATTAGGATGTGAAACAATGGCTTTGTGTGAATGTATTTTAACTATTTCAAAAGATCAAGTAATACACTATGTAAAATCATTTGATGATAAAACTATGAGGAAAATAGATGATGCTTTATCAATATCAATGGGATTTAGAAGGAGGAAAAACAATTAAAAAGATAAAGCAGTTTTATAAGGATTTATTTAATAGTAGTGCAGAAGAGTATTGGAAAGATGAAGGAAATAACAAAAGAATGCAATTTTACCATAAGTTATCAATTATAATGAAATATTTAAAAGTTGTATTAATATTTTTAATAATTATATATTGTTTATATTTATCAACTAACACTATATTTTCAATATTTGATAATTTTAATTGTTTGAACAATAATACAAATTTGATAAAATTAATTGATTTAAGAAAATTTGTATTAAATACTTATATAATTACTTTTGTTATTATGATGTTTTTAGTTGTATATTATGGTAAAAAAAATAATTTGAATTGTAAAAATATAATAAATACTTTAATTAAATCAATATTATTTTTACCATGTAGTGCTTTATTGAATTATAATTTTATGATTCTTGGTAGTTTAATGAGAAGTTTTTATTTAGTGGTAGTAGTTGCAGTAATAATATTATCTATTGATTATATATTAAAAAGGATTAATAGACTATATGATTTAGCAGTAAATGAAACAGCAGTAAATATAGTAGTAAATAAGAATGGAAAAGGAGATAATAGAAAATGCAAGAAAAAGTAAATATGAGAGGAAATGTTAAGTGGTTTAGTAACGAGAAGGGATATGGTTTCATTCAATGTGATGAAATTAAAAATGATGTGTATGTTCATTTTTCAGATATTCAAATGAAAGGATATAAAACTTTAGAAGAAAATGAAGCAGTTATTTTTGATTATGATGAAGAGCTTGAAAAAGCTGTTAATGTTCGCAAAATAACTGAAAAAGAATCTAATGTAGAAGATACTGTGGAATCTGAATAATGCTTGATATTTTTGATAGTAAAATAATATCAAAAATAGATATAGAAAAAACAGCTATGAATGGTAGAGAAGTATGTGAATTATATCAACCACTTGTTGAAAAAAGATTAAGGCAATTAAATACAAGTTCATTTAATTCGGCAAGTATTTTGTTATTCTCAAGTGGAACAACTGGTTCATCTGCTTCTGATAAATTATTAAAAGTATTATCATGGCATGATGATCAAATTGCTAATTATATAAAAAGTGTTTTGAAAATTCAAAAAATAGACAAAACAATCGCAGAGTTTTTAAGATTAAAATGTTTTTATGGATACACTGACAAGGAAATAGCAAAAAAAATAAATATAAGTGAAAGACAAATTAGAAGACAAAAAAATAGAGCATATTTCTATTTAGCTGTTTATTCGAATCAAGTGGAATTTATTTATGATAAAACTTATTATTTCTACTTAGATTAAAAATATATTATAATGTGGTTATACAACCACATTAATAACATAGCAGTTGGAGGAGTTTATGAAGAAAAAATTAAAAATATTTATACCAATTTTGATAGTAATAATTATAGTTATATTTGTATTTGTATTGGTAATCATTACAAAAGAAAAAAATAAAATTGAATTAAATCAAGAAAAATTTGTATATGAATTGGGTGATGATATAACTTCGGATGTTTCTTATTATTTGAAAAATACCGATTCTATTAGTAATATAAAAGATTATAAAATAACTTCTGATAAATTAAAAATTGAAAATGGAAAATTTATTAAAGAAAAAGATAATATTGTACCATTAGGCAAATATAATCTTACTATTAAGAATAAAATAGATGAGAAAAAATTTGTTATTGAGGTAGTTGATACTATAGCACCTGAATTTATTTCCTCAAAAGAAGTTATTGAATTAGAAAAAAATACAGAGAGCTTAAATTTATCCGATTATTTTGAAGCAAAAGATCTATCAAATGTTTCATTACTAGTAGATGGAGAATATGATTTATCAAAAGTAGGTGAATATAAATTAAAAATTGTCGCTAAAGATGAAAGTAATAATATTTCGTCAAAAGAGTTTACTTTAAAAGTGAAAGAAAAAGAAGAAGAAAAAACTGTAGCGACCAAAAATAATAGTAATAATAATAGTTCAAATAATAGTTATAATAAATCATTCCAATCAAATTCAACTCAGCAAAGTTCTCCTTCAATTGGGTATAGAAAGGATATTTCAAATACTTATGTAAGTCAGATAAATGCTTATAGAAGAGCAAATGGACTTTCTGAATTACCAGTAACAACAGAAGCACAAGCAGAGGCAGATAGAAGATCAAAGGAGTTAGTTAACTATTATTCTCATGATGGAGCTGGTTATGGTTTTGGTGAAATAATTGGACATGGTGATGCTGGTGGAGATTTTATTATGGCTTGGAAAAATAGTCCATCACATAATGCTACAATGCTAAGAGAGCAAAACACGGCAATTGCAGCAAGTGTCTATGAAATAAATGGTCAATGGTATGCAGTTGTGTCATTTAGGATGGATTACTAATAATTCATTCTTTTTTCCTAGGCTTAATGAATAAAAGAATAAATGTTATAATATTAAATAGATAAATAGTAATATGAAAGTGAGATGAAATTATGAACAAAAATTTAGCTGATGAAATGTTTTGCTTAATAAATAAAATAGAAAGTGTATCTTCAAAAAATGCTGCCAATGAATATTTAAAAAATGAAAATAAAATTGATCCAGAATTTATGAAAGCATTTTGTGATTTTATGGATAAGGAAGTTAGTCCATGGATTGATGATTTAACAAAAGGCAACGAAGTTGATGAAATAAAAAATAATATTTTGACTGATAAATCTAAAATAAAATCCTATTTATATTCATTTGATATTTATTCTGATGCTTACCTTGAGATTATTTATGACGAACTAAAAAAACATTATGAAAATAATTCAATTAAATATGATGAGGATGAAGTTTATCAAAAATTTTTAGAAGATATTTCTAATAAGAGTATTAATTTAGAAATTTTCAACCAAGATATTAGAAAACTTATTAATATTGTTTTTATGATTGATGATATTCAGGGAAAATGTGTTAATTTAATGAATAAGCCAATATCTTAATTAGTCATAATTTAAATGTATATCATTATGTTGTTTGTTAAATAATTATAAAAGCGAGAATATGTTATATTAATATACTCTCGCTTTTTTATTTTTCAATATTTTTGTTAATAGTTCTACCAACTAACCAGTCCATAGAAACATTGTATGTTTTACATATCGAATAGGCAGGCATTATTTTTATTAAACTGTAACCATTTTCATAATGATTATATGTTGATTGATATAAATTACATCTGTCTGATAATTCTTGTTGAGTTAGATTTAATTTTTCTCTTAATAACTTTAGATTTTTGCCTATTAATTTTTTATCTAATTTAATCAATTTATTATATTTAGTATTATTTCTAGTAAAACCAACTAAAAAATCCAATGAGTAGTCATATAAATTAACAAATCTCACTAATTTATTTAATGGAATTGGTGTATAACCTGTTTCCCAATTTGAAATGGTTTGTTTACTAGCACCTAATATTATACCTAATTCTTCTTGTGTCATTTCTAATTCCTCACGACACCATTTTAAATTATTATCTATCATACATATCACCTATAATAATTTTCCCATTGAATGGGCAAATATTCACGAAAGTACGACACTATGAATAATTTATGGTATAATTAATTATGATAAGTTTAGGGGTTATTGAAAGGGAGTTATAGTATATGAAAAACGAAAACAATGATTATGTAAATAGAATTACAAGAAAAATGGTATCGAGTTTAAGCCAAATTATAGAAATACAAGAATATAATTTAGATGATTTAACTATATTAGTTAGAGATTTAAAAGAAAGTGAAAAAGAAAAAATAATTGAGGAAATAATAAACAATCAACTAATAGAGTTAAAAGAAAAATCTGAGGAAAAAGTTAGAAATGTCTTTAATCAAGTTGATGACATTACAGATTATTTTATTAAAGTACATGATGATACTGATATTATTAATGAATCTGATGATATTGCAAATGATTTATTGTTCAAGGCACTAAGAAGAAATGGAAGAAAATTAGAAATTCCAATAAATATTTCTTATATAAAAAATTATTGTTTATCTTCAAATATTAGTGATAATCAATTATATGATTCTTTAGTTTGGATTGCTTTAAGACTAGTAGCAATTAATTACTGTATTAAATATCATGATGGTTTAGAAGAAGATAAAAATGAGTAGTAAAAGCATTGCCTCCTAAACTTATTAATTTTTTTAGTTATTAAATGTTGAAAAAATTAATAATCAATGTATATGCAATAATATTGTTTAGAAGGATTTATTAATAATTTCTTCTTTTTTATTAGTTTTAATGAATCTGATGATTAATAAAAAAATAAATGTTATAATATAAACAGATAAATAGTAATTTGTAAAGGAGCATCAAAATATGGAAGAATACAATAATGAAAAGTATATGTTGCTTGAAAATGTAGAAAAATTATTTAAAAGAATCAATCGCTTTGGAAATGAATATAATTATTGCTTTGGCACCTTCAAACCTCAATCAGCATTACCAATAGCTCTTGGAGCAGTTGGAGGACTAATAGAGGTGGCTAAACAAAAAAATAATATAAGTGGATATTTTGTTAATAAGAATGAAAATGAAATTTGTCTAATCCCCGTTATACTTGATGACCATAGAGTTATGCAACTTGATATTAATGGATATATTGATATAAAGCCAGAAGAGATTAAAAAAATAAAAATTAAAAATGAAGATTTTATATATAAAAGAATTACCATTATTCTAAATGATGGCACAAAATATGTAATGAACTGTGCTAAAAAGATTAAAGGTGCAAATTATCATCAAGAAAACTTGAATAAATTTATTGAAATTTATAAATAGTAATTTGTAAAGGAGTATTAAATTATGGGATTATTTGATAAATTTAAGAGGAAAGAAAATAATGATTGGGAAAATGCTTATGTAGGGAATCCAAATTTTTATAATGGCAAAGATGGTAAGCCATTTGGTGCATTTGCACTAACGGAATATACTTTAACTTCTTTTCCTAAAAATCCAAAACTATTGTATAAAGCAGATAATATAGAAGTTGATGAATGGAAGTTAATGCTTGTAAGTACAACAAATAATGGAATTTTAGATGATATAGACTATTATGAGGCCATAAAAAAACTTATGAAGTATGTCATTGATGAAAACGATAATAACATATTAATTAAAAAATTATCACTAGAAGAATTAAATGAAATGCTAAAATAATTGTAAATGATGAATTTATAGTAATAAATTGGAGAGATTATGAAGAAAAAAGAATTTAAAAAAATGATGAAGAAAGAAAATAAGGCATTTAAGAACTACTATGTTTATGAAATGATCCTTATATTGTTATTAGCAATTATAGTTATACCAAATATTATACTGATAATAAATAATATGATTCCATTTAATATAATAATCATTAATACACTTTTAATTATTATTATGGCACTTCTTATTGCAGTATTTGATATAAAGAATGACTTAGATATTAAAAATATGTATCAATATTATTTAAAGGAAAAGAAAATACCAGAATACAAAGATAAAACAAAGTTTTTAAATGTATGTTTGATAATTAGCATAACAATTTTAATTATTTGGGCTATTATAACAATACCAAATATTACAAAAACTGAAAATTTAAGTGAAATTGAAAACACATTAGTCATTACTACCAATAAGGGTAATAACATTGAAACACAATATGAAATGTTTGATGGATTTAAAATAAAGATTCCAAGTGAATTTAAAATAATGAGTGATGAAATTGTTAATGTTAAATATACAAATGGAAATGCACCATCACTTGTTTACACAAATGACAAAACAACAATTAATCTAGCACTAGTTATGAATGATGTTACAATGAAAAATAGTCAGATAGAAGAATATGTCAAAACAATGGAATCGACTTATAAAAATTATTCAAAAGATGTAAAATTAAATTTTTGGGAAAGAAACAATCATAAAATTGGTGAAATGAAATTTACAACACAAGGATCAGATACAGAAATCTATAATCATATTATTGCATTTTCTGTTAATGATAAATTAAGATTAGTTAATTTTAATTGTACAAAAGAACAAATGAGTGAATGGCTAGAAGTTAGTAAATTTATTATGGACTCAATAATGTTTGAGTAATATAGGAGGAGAAATGAAAATGAAAAAGAAATTATTTGCGATTTTACTTTGTGGAGTTATGGCTTTAGGACTTGCTGGATGTAGCAATCCAGTTAGTGATTCTAAAAAAGAATTAGAAGATGCTAAAAATGATTTAGAAGAAACTTATAAAAAATATGGATGGGTTGAGAAAGAAACTGTAAATACTATTCTTGCTAAATTTAATACTGAAATAATGGATGGTGGTTTAAATACACCTGCTAGTGATGATTATATGGTTGTGGATAATGGTAAATATTGGTTTGCACTAACCGATGATGTTGCATTCTACCTAAAACCAGTTGAATCATCTGGAAATAAAGAAAAAGATATTCTTGGTATGAGTGCTATTTATATGGATAATGACAAGTATGATGAAACCACTGCTATAAAGTATACAAAACTTTTGATTAAAGCCAACAATGAAGAAATTACTGATTCTGAAATTGATGAATTGTTAAAAGAAGCCAAAGAAAAATCTTCTGCTAAAGAAACAGCTAATAATGGTAAAGGCATTTCAGTAGGAATCTCAAATGCCAATGATCATTATGAATATCAAGTTATTAGATTATATAAATAATCATAAATTACAATTTATCAAGCAGATCTATAATAAGATTTGCTTTTTTATGTTATAATTAAAGTGTTTGAAATAATAGTTAAATAAATAGTAGTTGAAAGAGTTGATGCATTTAAATGAAAAGTACAATATTAATAATAGAAGATGATAAAGATATAAATGAAATGCTTACTGCATTGTTAACTAATAATGGTTTTAATGTAGAGAATGCGTATTCTGGAACAGAAGGACTATTGGTTCATAGTGATAATGTTGATTTAATATTATTAGATTTAATGTTACCTGGCAAAAATGGTGAAGAAATTATTAAAGAATTAAAAGAAAAAAATAATGTTCCTGTAATTGTTATGAGTGCTATTGAAGATGTTAATAAAAAAATAGATTTATTTTCATTGGGTGCAAACGATTATGTAACAAAGCCTTTTAATAATGATGAATTAATTGCTAGAATCAAAGTTCAATTAAGAGATAATAATACTTTTTCTAATATATTGAAATTTAAGGATATAGAATTAGATAAAAATAATTTTTCAGTAAAGTGCAATGGTAAAAATGTATCATTTACTAAAAAAGAATTCGAATTACTAAAGTTAATAATTGAAAATAAAAATCAGACTCTAACTAAAAGTGCTATTTTTGATGCTATTTGGAATGATGAAAATTCAGCTGATGATAATACTTTAAATGTGCATATTAGTAAAATAAAAAATAAGTTAAAAGAATGCAATCCAAATGAAGAATACATAGAAAATGTTTGGAGTATTGGATACAGATTAAAAAATTAAGACTTTTTTAAGAATTGTGTTAAGAGTTATTTAACTCTTTTTTTGTATAATTTAATTGATGGAGGAATAAAAATGAAAGAAATAATTTTAAAAACTAACAATTTAACTAAAAAATATAAAGATTTTGTTGCTCTTGATAAAATCAATATTGAAATTGACAGAGGAGATATATATGGTTTGATTGGTAGAAATGGTGCAGGGAAAACAACTTTGATGAAAATAATTACAACATTATCAAATAAAACAAGTGGTGGATTTACATTGTTTAATCATAATGATAATGATCTAACTGAAACCAAAAAAAGAATAGGATCATTAATTGAAAATCCTGCATTTTTTCCTAATTTAAGTGCGTATGATAATTTGAAATATTATGCAATTCAAAAAGGTATTACTAATTATGAGCAAATTAATGAATCTTTAAAACTAGTAGGCTTAGAAGATGCAAAGAAGAAAAAATTTAAAAATTTTTCTCTTGGAATGAAACAAAGATTAGGAATTGCATTTGCAATATTAGATAATCCAGATTTTATAATATTAGATGAACCAATTAATGGACTTGATCCAATTGGTATTAGTGATTTAAGAGATACATTCAAAAAATTAAATAAGGAAAGAAATATTACTATTTTAATATCTAGTCATATATTATCTGAATTATACTTATTAGCAACTCGTTTTTGTATAATAGAAAAAGGTAAAGTTGTTAAAGAACTAACTAAAGAAGAATTAGATATTGAGTGTTCAAAATGTATTGTAATTAATACTGATGATGTAGAAAAAGCATCTATTGCTTTGGAAAAAGATTTAAAAACAACTAATTATAAGGTTGTAGATAAAGAAGAAATAAGACTTTATGATTATTTGAAAAATGTTGAAACGGTTAATAGAACTCTTGTAAAAAATGATATAAATGTTAAGCAAATTAAGGAAACTGGTATATCACTAGAAGATTACTTTAAGTCATTGATAAAGGAGGCAAAATAATATGATTAATATAATTAAATCTGATTTATATAGAATTTTAAAGGGTAAAGCTATATACATAGTTTTAGCAATAATTATCATTTTAACAATGGTAAGTGTAGTTGGAATATCTGCTGGAACTATAGGTTTATCATTTGGCACAGGTTCAGATACAAGTGATGTAGGATTGGCAACAGAAGTAAATAATGCAAAAACATTAGGAGAATATAGGAAAATAATAAAGAATAGTGGTGCTTTTGCATTAGATAAAGAAATAATAGGAACAAATACAAATTTATACTATTTTTTTATAGTAATAACAGTTATAGTGTTAGCAACAGATTTTTCTACTAAGTCTATAAAAAATACTATATCATCTGCAATTTCAAGAAAAGAATATTATTTTTCTAAGTTGTTACTAATATTAGGTTTAAGTACATTTTTGATTTTATTTAATAATTATGGTGCATATCTTTTAAATTTAATTATAAATGGTAAAGCATTTTCAACACCATTATTAGAATTTACAAAATTAACAATTATACAATTACCGTTATTATATGGTATAATTAGTCTATTAGTATGTTTAGCTTTTGTATTTAAAAAAGTATCTCTATTTAATTCAATATCAATACCATTAATTGTTGTAATTCAAATAATTATGATAAGTGTAACTAATTTATTTAAGTTAAATATTACTTGGATTAATGATTATGAAATCCAAACGGCTTTAATAAAATTGGTTGATAGTCCAACAAATACATATATTATTAGTTGTATTATATTAGGTGTTGCATATTGTGCTATATTTAACATAATTGGTTATTATTCTTTTAAAAAAGCTGAAATAAAATAAAAGACAGGTGATAAGTATGGAATTTATTATAATTATTTTAATTATTGTTATAATCATATTGCTTACTTATCTTTTTTTATATCATAATGAAGTAAAACATATATCGAAAGAAATTGATAATATAAAAGATTTGGATAGTAATACACTAATTCATTCAAAGTATAATTTAAAAAATATAAATAATCTTATATATAAAATAAATAATTTATTAACAGAGTCAAAAAATATAAAAATTGATTATGGTAATAAGAATAAATCATTAATGAAGATGATGACAAATATTTCTCATGATCTTAGAACCCCATTAACTTCTGCATTAGGGTATATTGATATTATTTTGAAAACTGATTTGAGTGAAGAAGAAAAGAAAAAGGATTTAATCACGATTGAAAAGAGATTAAGAAGATTAGAAGAATTAATAAGTTCTTTCTTTGAATTTTCAAAAATAATATCAACTAATAAACAACCAGTATTAGAAAAGATTAATTTAACTTCTGTTTTAGAAGAAAGCGTTATTGTTTTTTATGATGATTATAAAAAGAATAACAGGGAAATATTATTAGATTGTAACCAAAGAAAAATAATTATAAATTCCAATAAAATGTTATTAACAAGAATTTTTGAGAATTTAATAGGAAATGCTTATAAACATAGTAATAGTGATTTAAATATAAAAGTAGAAATAGAAAATAAAGTAAAAATAATTTTTAGTAATGAATTATTAGATAATGATGTTGATATTGATAGAATTTTTGATGAGTTTTATACCGTAGATATATCAAGAACAAAAGAGGGAACTGGTCTAGGATTAGCTATAGCAAAAGAATTTACTAAACAATTAAATGGTAATATTTATGCAGAAAAGCATAACAATCAATTAAAGATTATTATAGAATTACAATAAATATACTATAATTATTAAGCAGATTTTTTAAACTATCTGCTTTTTCTAATAAAAAAATCAATTACTGTCAATAATTGATTTATGAATTGATTTTATTTAGAAAATCTCTGAAAATTTTTTCAATTAAATCTCTTCTTTTAAGATTTTTAAATACACCTTCCATCTGAAGAAAATATTTTATCGCTTGATCTTTGTCTAAAAATTCTTCGTATAAAAGTTTATCTCTAGTTTCTTTGCCATATTTTAAAGTGGAGTAAAATTGGTATACATATTGAGGATTAAATATATCTTTATTAACTGTACGAATAATTTTTATTGTGAAAGTGTATCCATCTTTTTTAAAAACTTTAGAATTTAAATATTTTTTATTATAATCAAGTGAATTACATTTGTTTTTCCTTAGTTTAAATTTAATTAGTTTTAATAATGAAGGATTATTATCTATCTCTTTAAAGTAACCTTTTTTTAGCTTTTTAGTTTCACTAATTAAAGTGTCTAAATAAGGAATAGCTTGGTCAATTTCGCTATTAATTGTGTATGAAAAATCTTCATTATCTTCTGTATTGTATTTCATTAATTAACCATCCTTTAGCAATCTTTTAATAGATTATTATATATTTTTTCATATTTTTTAGCTCTCATTATTAAGATTTCAAAATTTCCTGTAATGTGTTGTATTCCTTTTTGATTTATTACATCATCAAACATGTAAAATAATCCATAAGCATGATTATTGGCAATACAAATTAATTTTAATATATAAAATAATTTACTAATATTTTCATTTGAATCTATATTTAAATTGAAAATATCTAAGTCATATTTTTTGAAAAAACTATATATTATTTCACTAATTGGAATAGTTTTTATAAATCTATAAAAATTAGCAACTAAGGCTTTGTCAAAATGATTTTGATAATATGGAATATTGCTGTTGTCATGAATATATTTTTTGTAAAACAAAACATCTTCAGCTTCTTTATTGTTTATAATTTTTTCAATTATAAAATTTTTACTTCTTGATATAAACCATAAATTAGTATTTATATGATTAATGAAGCAATACAATACTTGATAAAAATGTTCAATTGGTGTTAAATATCCTTTTTTTACGATAGATTTTGAGTTTGTTATGATATTTGTATCATCAAGTTTGTTTAACAGATTGTCAAGTTTATGATTAATTGCAAAAATGTATATAATCATATTTATATCATCAGTATTTTCGCTAGATAATTTTATTATTTCATTTCTTTTTTCTAATAAATTATCATTCATATAGTTTGATTATTTACTTTCAGTAATTGCAAATAAAGACATGTGAATTTTAAGCTTTAAATCTTTGTAGTTTAAATCTGTTTGGAAATATGAATTTTTATAAGGGACTAACTTTAAGTAATATTCATTTTTTTCTTTTAAAACAAATAGTTTGTAATTATTTTCTTCATATTTAATGTTTATATTATTTTTTCCTTTGCTTATTATATATCCCATATTTTCATATTTATTTTTTTCTTTCTTTAAAGTTTTGCATATCAGATAAAAATAAAATTTACTTCTCATGTTATTTTTATTATTTCTAGCCACACAAGTCGTGCAGGTTGCGTCTTTATTGACAGCATATTAAGGTATAATTTGTTACATACTATTTGTATGGAGTGAGGTGGTAGAGTGAAATTACAGGCTGAAGGATACTCAACTGAAGATATTCTGAAAATTTTGAGAGAGTGGACTGGACTAACTCAAAAAGAGTTTGGCAAAACTATTAATAGATCAGAACGAAGTATACAATCTTTAGAATCTGGAAGTAGACACTGTACCGTTGATACATTATTACATATTGCAAAAATTCATAACATGAAAATAGTTATTACAAAAGATGCTTCTAACAAATAGAAGTTTTTTTATGCCCTAATATACGAAATAATCTATTTCACCTCCATTCTTTAACAGTAAAATTATAATAAAAAAATGCAATATAAATCAATATGGTATTTTCCCATTTGATATTATACTGCATACTTTACTACATACTAATTTTACCCCATAGCGTCCCAAAAGTCAATAATTAGTTGCAATTACTTTAAAATAATATGTAGGTGATTGCAATGACGGCTAGATTTGAAGAGTTGAGGATAGAAAAAGATAAAAGGCAAGGAGATATTGCTAATATTTTAAAAGTAAAAAGAAATACATATTCTAAGTGGGAGAATGAAATTAACGATATGCCAGTAGAACAAGCAAATGTATTAGCAAATTATTATAAAGTTACATTTGATTATATGTTAGGATTAACAAGAAATAAAAATACTCCAGATAGGGATTTGCTTGTTGATTGGACTTTATTTAGTGAAAGACTTGCTAAGTTAAGAAAAGATGCTAAACTATCTCAGGAACAAGTATCTGAAAAACTCGGATTTGCTCAACAAACTTATTCACATTTTGAAGTTGGTGATAGAAAACCAACAACATTGAAGGTAGTTATAATTGCTCAATTCTATAATAAATCTGTCGATTATATTTTAGGAAGAACTGATAATCCAGATATTATATCTTAAATTCTGTTCTAAATAAAAATCATTATATTAAAAAGTAATATGTATATTAAATGTCATCATTAGATGGCATTTTTTTGTTTTTAAGGACTCTTAATGAGTTCTTTTTTTATCTATTAAAGGAGGCGATTGTAATGTGATTTTAATATACAACAATATTTAATTCAGCAGTAACTAATTTTTTTAAACTACGAAGATAAATGTATTATATTGTGCGAAAGGAGAAAATTTATGAAAGAAGACATTGAAAACATTTATTCGAGAAAGGATGGAAGGTTTGAAATTAGATTTCATTATGGTTACAGGGATGATGGGACATCTAATTACAAATCTGTTTACGGTAGTAATGAGGAAGAAGTAGTTGAGAATTACAAAAACAAAATAGAAGAATTATTTCAAAATAATGATTTATTGATATTTGATAAAAATTATATTGGTTATGATATTAATTTGTGGATGAACAATTCAAAAATTAAAAATAAAAAATCGACCTTTTCAAATTATCAATATACTCTAAAATCAAGAATAATTCCTAAGTTTGCAAAAGTTAAGAAAAAAACAATATCACTAGATATTATAAATAAATTTACGGCTGAATTACTTGATGAGGGATTGGCAGCTAAAAGTGTCAAAGATATATTAATAATATTACAACAAATTTTGAAAACAGGGGATATTAATATAAAAATTCCTATGCCAAAAGTACCAAAAACAGAAATACAAATTTTAAAGAAGGAAGAACAATTAATACTAGAAAAAGAATTGATGTCTAATCTAAATGAAACAACTTTTGGTATTTATCTATGTTTATATACTGGATTGAGAATTGGTGAATTATGTGCTCTCCAATGGAAAAATATTGATTTAAATAATAAAAAAATAAATATAAAGAAAACTTTAGTAAGAATTAAAAATCCAGAAGAGAACCCTAAGAAAAAAACTATTGTTATTATTGATGAACCAAAATCTGCATCATCAATAAGAGAAATACCAATACCAGATTTTATTATTCCTACACTAAAAGAATTATCTGTTGATGCAACACCAAATACATTTTTAATATCTGGAACAGAAAAATTTGTTGAATCAAGAACTTTTTTTAACAGATATAAAAAAATCCTTACCTCTATTGAATTAGAAAAGTATAATTTTCACGCATTAAGACATACTTTTGCAACAAGATGTATTGAAAACGGATGTGATCCTAAAACATTAAGTGAAATATTGGGACACTCAAGCGTCAAAATAACATTAGAAAGATATGTTCACCCAAATTATGAAAATAAAGTTTTAATGATGAATCAATTAAAACCATTTTACAAATAAAGCATAGTTGGATTTACTCTAACTATGCTCATTTTTCTTTTAATAATTACTTTAAGTGCATTACTTTGAGAACAGATTCATATACCACATAAAAAAGGGGATTTTCTTTTCAGCTGACCAGTTTCAATAATCATAATGTTTCTTCCAAAACTTGACTTTTTATGAATTTATGATATTATATAGTGCATTCAAAGCGATTATCATAAAGTAATGCACTTTGAGAATAAAAGGGGGACTTAAAATGAGCAATCGAAAAACTAGAAAACAAAAACAACAATCAGAGCAAAGAAGAATAAAAGAAAGAAAAAGTCAAATTAAAGAACTTCAAGATTTAAGAGAAAAAACAATTCAATTAGAAAAGCAAATTGCAGAGCAAAGAGTAGAAAATTTTAAACAACTAAATATAAGGAATTTAAAAATATTTGGTAATACTTGTAATTTTGTTGCACCTTTTGTAATTACAGCAGGATTAACTGTTGGCGTATTTAAAATGTTTGGTGGAGGCTTACCATTTCATACTGATGAAATTACTAAATATAAATTATATGATTTAGATTATCAAACAAATGGCTATGTAACTATGGATGAATCATATAGAACAAATGGGTTGCTTGACGACAATTTACCATCAAATGAATTAACTATATATACTCCATGGAAATATGAGAATAGTCAGTATACTCGTTATAAAAGAGAATATGATATAGATAAATTAAATTCATTAGAATTATTTAATGCTGTTTTAGAAGAGGATTATTCATATATAGAAGAAAATCTAAAGGATTATAAAGAGGAGAAACAAACAGTTAATAGCATTGATGAAACAGAAAAAATGGACTATTTTTTTGAAGCTAGTTTGCACATGTTAGATAAAAATGACACTCTAAAATATAATGAAACAGATTTAAAAAATGTTGTTATTACTATTGTTGAGCTTATTCTTGGACTAGGAATAGGTGGAACTATTGCTTATTTCAGGGATTTTGAATATTTATGGGAATTAAAGCGTACTAATAATGATTATAATTATAGAATTAAGGCAATCAAACCAATGCAAGAAGAATTAGCATTAACAAATGAAAAAATTTTATCTCTTTCAAGAACAAAGAAGGGTAAAAACAATGATAGATAATAATGAGTTAATGAAAAAACTAACAAAAGATGCTAATAGATTGCAAAACAAAATAGAACATAGAAAATTATATAATATTCGTAATGCAGTAGTGAGATCGTTAATAAAAAGTGGTATAGCAGTAGATTATGCTCTTCCGTTTATTATAGTAGCAATGATTATTGCTAATGCACAAACATCAAAAGGAAATGCACCATTTCGTGTAGATGAAATTGTTGAAAAAGCTGGTATTGAAACTATAGACACTTCTAGTGGAATTCATCTTGAACACTTATCTTATGATTTCGATTATGATGATGAATTAATAGAATATTCAACTGGATGGATTGTAAATGAACAAGGTCTTTATGAAAGAACTGTTACTTCATATAGATTGAATGATGATATTGATTTAGAAAATAAAGAGAAGATTCTAGAAATGACAAAAGATGATATAGATAATGCTTTAGTCATAACTGATATAAAAACAGTAAAGAAAAACGCTTTAAATCCAGAAGATCAAATATATAATTCTGATGCAATAATTGTGATTGATCATTCAGAATCTGAAGAAGAAACTATTACAAGATTAGAAACAAAAAGTGAAAATTTTTGGCATTCTTTATGGTATATAGTTTTAGTATTATCCTATGGTAATAATGTTAGACTTTTAGAAAAAATATTTGTAAAGACATATATGAGAGATAAATTGAGAGAATATGAACCTTCTTTTAGAAAAATAAATAAAGAAGAGTTAGATACAATGAAAAAAATTTTAAAAATGAAACAAGAAAATTTGTCAATGCTAAACAATGATAATAATAGTAGTATTGATGGATATTCTTATAAATTAAGAAGAATATAAGGGTGATAGTAAAATGAATAATACATTTATGAATCAAAAAAGAAATGATAATTTTTCATTTTTAAGAGGAGTAGATTTACAAAATTTATTGGTAGAAACTAACCGTTATTTTTTAGAATATAGAGATACATTAAATTTGCCTAATGATGTAACATTTGGAATCGAAATAGAGTATGAAGGTATTTTAAAATCGTTAACAGACAACTTTATAGCAAAAAATCTAAGAGATTGGAATTCAAAAAGTGATGGTTCATTAAGTTCTGGTGGCGAAATTACATCACCTGTTATGTCAGATAATATTAGGTATTGGAAAGAACTAAAGAAAGTTTGTGAACATCTTTCAAAAAGAAAAGCAGATACATTGCATAATGCAGGTGGGCATATTCATATTGGTGCAAGTATATTAGGAGAAGATGTAGAAGCATGGAAATGTTTTCTCAAATTATATACGGCTTATGAAAATGTTTTGTTTAGATTTATATATGGAGATAAAATTAGTGGTAGAAAAAAGTTATTTAAATATGCTCCACCAACAGCAGATTTAATTTATAATAGAATGTCTGATATAAGTAAGGCAAATTCAATATCTGATATTCGCTGGAATTTACAAACCAATGAAAGATATGCAGCCTTGAACTTTTGTAATGTTGATTTTTGTGATCCATGGTATAGATATGGTAAAAATACACTGGAATTTAGAAGCCCAAACGCAACAACAAATGAAGTAGTATGGCAAAATAATATTAATACTTTATCAAAGATGTTATTGTCATCTAGGGATAAAGCTATGGATGAAGATTTTTTAGATTATAAGCTTACTCATGAATATTTATCATATTCAGGTAATGAATTTTTATATAATGAAGTTAATTTAAAGAATGCACTAGAATTTGTTGATTTAGTATTTGATAATAATGTAGATAAAATGTATTTTTTAAGACAATATTTAAAGGATTTTCAAGAAAATTATGGTATTAAAACAGCTGCAAGGGCTAAGAAATTTATTAAGTAGGTGTGATAATATGTTTAAAAAATATTATTTGGCGTATGGAAGTAATCTGAATTTGGAACAAATGAAATATAGGTGTCCAACAGCAAAGCCGATAGGCAAAATGAATTTAAAAGATTATAGATTAGTGTATAAAGGATTAGCTGACAATTTTGCATATTTAACTATAGAAAAATCTAAAGGATCAGAAGTACCATTAGGATTATTCGAAGTTTCATACTTTGATATTCTTTCTTTAGATGATTATGAAGGTTATCCTAACTCATATTCTAAATTTTATATTCCAATACAAGTAGAAGGAAAAAAGAAAAAAGCTCTTATTTATATAATGAATAAAAGTTATAATTATCATATTCCATCAAAAAAATATGTATCTACATGTTTGCAAGGATATAATGATTTTGATTTTGATATTAATATACTAAATCAAGCTTTATATGATACAACCGACAATCTTCCTAAAAAGTTAACAAAAAAAATAAATCCCAATAGTTGAGATTTATTTTTTTCTCAAAGTTTAAAACTTTGAGATTCATCCGTAAACATAGCGTATATACTATCATATAAGTATAATTTTGTCAAATCTGACAAAATTGGAACAATATATAATTGAAAAAATATAGTATAAAACTTCGATAATAAAACCCAAATTCTAATATTTCATTTAGTTTTAAACTTTAAGAAACATTCGAAGGGGGTTATTATGGGAAGAAAATTACAAACAGTATATGAATATTTTAGTGATTATACTGAAAAGCAAATTGATGATATGATATATGGATTGTCTATTGATGAAAAGTTAATTATCAGATCCAGATTTGGAAATGATTTACATAATCCATCACCACAAAAGAATTGGAGTAAGGAAAATAGTGAAAAGTATTATGGAACTATAGTTCCTAAGATGAAAAGATTACTTTCTAAAGATTCTGAGAATACTGATTCAGTAGATTTGCCTAAGTCAGTAGAACAAGATAATAGATTGGTACAACAAAAACCAGAAATAGAAGTTGTTGATTATTCGGCTCAATTATTGCAATTATTGAAAGTAGGAAAAAATAATAGGGAAATATGTGAGAGTCTTAATATTTCATCTAGCCAATTATATGATGAATTATTAAAATTAAAAAATAGAGGTATACGACATAGTAGAAAATATTATTCTGATGGTTCTATAAAGTATAGTAATGTTTCAACAATGCAAGATTTAAAAAATTATATGGATGCTAAACAAGATAGAACTATTATTACTGATACAAATGAAAATAGTATGAAATTTTTATTAATATCAGATTTACATTTTGGAAATGAATTAGAAAGAATTGATCTTATAGATCGTGCTTATAATTATTGTATAAAGAATGGTATAAATATTATTTTGTGTGGTGGAGATCTTATAGATGGAACATTTACTAGAGGAACACAAAAAATATCTGATTTATATGAACAAATAGAGTATTTTATAAAAAATTATCCTCAAGATAAAAGTATTTTAACATTTAGTGTTGCTGGAGATCATGATATAAGTGCCTTTAACACAGCCTCTTTGGATATAATAGAAATGTGTAATAATTTTAGACACGATATTGTTATTGGGGGCTATAACAATACTGGAATTAATTTGAAAAATGACAAAATTCATTTGTATCATCATATTGAAGCTGGTGGAATGCGTCAAACAACAGCACCAATAATATTACATGGTCATTCACATAAATATTCAACAGAAATAAAAAATAATTCTTTGAATATTACTATTCCAACACTATCAAATATAAATCAACCAATGCCTACAGCTTTAGAATTAGATGTCTATTTTTCTAAAGGCTATATAGCAAATTCGGTAATAAAACATTTATATTTCGGAGAACAAGATGTCGTATTAGGAGAATCAATATTTGATTTATTAAGTGGAAGAACTGTTAGTTATGATGAAATAAGAAATGTTGAAACTTATAGACAAGGTTTGGAACAAAATACAGATTCAGAAAAAGTTTTAAGAAAGACTAATAGACCATTATCACAGATAGAAAAATTTAATAAAAGATATGGAAGATAAAAAAATCTCAAAGTTAAAAACTTTGAGATAACTCGTTGATATGTGCTGTATTCTAGCATAAAAATGAGCAATTGTCAAATTTGACCAAAAAAGAATATAAACCTCTTATATTCTTTTTTTATGTATATTTAATAAAATAGAACTATTTCTTTATAATTCTTTTAGTTTTTAACTTTAAGATAGTTAAAGGGGGAATTATAGATGGGAAATGAAAAGATAACAGGAGATATGAATATGATGGATATGATGATGGTCATGTCTGAAGGAAATCCAGGTGCGTTAACAGTTTTAATGCAAATGTTACAAAATCCAAAAGGATTATTAGATATTTTACTACTTGATTCTTTGGATATTAGAAGTGGAAAAATTTGGATGCTATATAGTGATTGTAGCAATAAGGATATGGGAAAGTATAACAGAACATTAATGGCATTAAGATGTGGTGCTTATACTCAGGAAGAAATTCAAGGAAATTTAGGATTATGTTATGCAATACCATTTTTAGATGATTCAGTTAAAGTTGAGGGAGTTCCTTCTTATGAAGAAGAATTTGGACCAACTCACAAAAACTGGGATGAGTATATTAGAGCTAATAAGGAAGTTGTTGCTCCAAAAATTCATGAAAAAATGGAACAAGAAAAAAGTTATAAAAGATCAATTTAATTAAAAAAAGAAAGTCTTAAAGTATGATACTTTGGGACTTTTTTTGACTGCAATATATAATACCATATTTTTTTTATTTGTCAATAATTCTCAAAGGTTAAAGTTTTTGGTCATATATATTTTCTTAATATATAAAGTCTATGTTTCTAAAGATTTTCTTTAAGTATCATACTTTGAGATTGTTAGGGGGAAAATATGGAAAATACAGAAAAAAGTGGACAAATTTTTATTGCCTATAAAGGAAAGGAATATGAAGAAAATGATATTTATAGAGCATTAGATAGAATTTGCCCAAGTAATTATACGGTAAAATATAAAACTGCTAATGATTTAATTTTTGCTAAAATAATTTATGATAATTATGTAGAAGATAGAGATCCACATTATGATTCAAGGACTGGAATTTTATCAGTAAATGGATATAATCAAAATGAAGTAGAAAGAGCATGTAGAAATTTTTCAAAATATGGTATTGATGATTCTGATAGGTATCAAAGAATTACCAACTGTTTATATGCTGATAGCAGAGAAAATATGTTTAAAAAATTGAGTCAATATATGCACTTTTGTTCAGTTATATATGACAATAATAGTGAAGACATTATTGCAGGTGTAACAGAACCTAATAGTAAATATACTCATTTATATTATGGATATACAAAAAGAAATAACGAAATAATGTTTTCAAATGATGCAGATATTTTACAACAATTTTGTGAAGAAGTTCATGAAATGGATGAAAACACATATATGAAAAATGGAGAACTTTTCACAATTGATGGTGATAAAGTAGAAAAAGGAAAAGATCCAGTATTAATTAAAAAAACAAAACAAAATGCTGATTCAATAATTGATGGATTAAATGCATTATTAGTTCAAGTTACAGATGAAGCTATAAGAACTAAAATAGAAGAAAATATTGAAGAATATCTATCTTCTGGAGATCCACAACAAAAAGTAAGTAGTTTTATTTTGAATGAGTTAGATACTGAAACAAGGAAACAAATATTGCAAATAATTAAGAATACACTTCAAGAATTTAGTCTAGAACATGAAATAACTGATAAATTAAATGAATTATTTGACGAAAAACTTTCAGAATATGCCAGTAGAATAGATGTACCAGTTGTTCATATTATTAAATTAAAAGATACTGTATTAGGACAAACTAAAGGTGGATTCTATCATGAAAAATTTGAGCAAATTTTATCACAGGTACAATTAGATGAACCGATTATGTTAATTGGTCCAGCAGGAAGTGGTAAAAATGTTGCTATATCACAAGTGGCTGACGCTTTGGGACAACATATGTATTATACCAATAATGCTTCAAATGAGTTTAAATTAACTGGCTTTATAGACGCAGGTGGTAATTATAGAGATACAGAATTTTATAAAGCATTTAAAAATGGTGGAATATTCTTCTTAGATGAAATAGATAATTCTGATCCCTCAGCACTTATTGTTATAAATTCAGCACTTGCTAATGGATATATGGCTTTTCCACACGAAACAATTGATAGGCATCCTGATTTTAGAATAATTGCAGCAGCAAATACATGGGGAAAAGGTGCAGACTTACAATATGTAGGAAGAAATGCACTAGATGGAGCAACACTAGATAGATTTGATAACATATTCTTTGATTATGATACAAATTTAGAAAAAGCGTTATATCCAAATGATGAAGTTTTACAATTTATGTGGGCATTTAGAAATGCAGTATATCAATCAAAAATACCTCACATTGTTTCCACTCGTGGTATTGGCAAAGTATATAAGAAAGAAATAAACGGAATACCTGTTAATGATACATTAACATCTAATGTTGTAAAAAATTTGGGACAAGATGATGTGAATACAATAATTGGTAATATGCAAAATATAAGTTCTGACAATAAATACTATGATGGTATTAAGCGTTTAAGATTGAGTAGATAATATGTATAAGTATTATAAAAAAGATGATTATGATATTATGGAATATGATTTTGATTCCATAGCAGAATTTCTTGATTATATTGAGAATGCACCAATAAATAGTGGAGTATGGGGATATAGAAATTTATCAAGTGAAACAGGAGATTATGATTTTTGTAAAACACAATCTTTAGAAGAAGCAAAGGAATTGTGTAAGTATGGTTATCATGACAATTTTGAGAAACTTGTTGAATTAAAAAATACCTTAGAAAAGTATATAAAATTATCTAGAAAAAAAAGCAAACAATATAATTTTTATGTCGGTTATGCTCCAGATGTTAAAGCATATTTAGAAGGTAACCCACTTTCTATGTTAAATAGACAATATCCAAAACGCCAACATATAGATATATACTTTAATGCAGCTAATTTGGCAATGGCATCATCAAACGAAATTTTTAATCGTGGTGCGATCACATTAAGTATTGTTGAAATTTTAGAGAATATGGGATTTAGTGTAGGATTAAATGTTTTTACTATGTCTAGTGAATATAATCAAATACATTATGTTAAATTGAATCTAAAAAAGAGTGGAGAAAGGCTTAATATACAAAAATTGTTTTTTCCGTTTTCTCATCCATCATTTTTTAGAAGATTAGTATTTAGATTAATGGAACAGACTCCAGATATAACTAGTGCTTGGACAAGTGGCTATGGTAGAACCTGTGATGACTATACAATTAGAAAAGTAATTTCTCTTGCTGAAAATGATATTGTAATTTGTCGCCCTGAAGAAATGGGTGTGCAAGGATATGATATTATTGATGATGCAAATTCTATGTTTGATTATATTAACAAATTTACAGGTGAAAAGGTTGAATTAGAGCACATAAAAAAATTGCAAAAATAAAATCTCAAAGTGTAATACTTTGAGATTTTCTGCTTGATATGGCTTGTATTCTAACATAAAAATGAGCAATTGTCAAATTTGACCATATATGTTTTTTAATCATATTAAAAAAACAATATTAAAATACTAATGAAATAGCAAATAGATATTACTTTTTCTTATAGTATTACACTTTGCGACTGCAAAAGGGGGAAATATTGATATGGAAAAAGTAAAGAAAAGTTATGTTGAAAAAATTTACAGAGGAGTATTATTTAGTGAATCTTCAATTTCAGAAGTTGAAGAAAGAGATCCAATGAAAATTGAAAATGATGGTAAAATGCAAGGCTTTCGTTTTTATGACAAAGAATTTGTTGTAGATGGTGAAAAAAGTTTTGATGGAGAAAAATCAAATTTTTCAAAATGGATTTATTATGGTAAGAGATTAAGTTTAGATGAAGTTAAAGCACAGTATGGAAATAATCCAGATTATAGAATACTAATTAGTAACATGGAAGGAAATGGTTATCAATATGTTTGTCATACTCAAGCAGGATCATTTTTACCAATGCAAGAAGGAGATATGACTTTTGATGAACTTATAGCTCAAAAAGAACAAGACAAAGAGTCAAAAGCAAAAGCTATGTTTGAAAAATTAAGAGAACATATTGGAGAAGATGTATCATACACAGGATGGTGGTATGGTGTTAAGCAAGAAGAAACAGCTGAATTAAAGAATGTAACTGATTTTATAAATGTAGAAATTGGATATAGTGGTATACCATTTGTTGGATATGGAGCTGCAATTTCTGATATAACTTCAAAAGATGGTGAGGTATTATATTCAAATCCATTTATTGAACCTGAATATGATAGAAGAAAAGCTGAAGATATATTTGCTTCTAAAAGATTAATATTTGGTGATAGAATAGTAGATGCTGAACAAGCTGAAAAAGAACAACAAGATAAAGCATGGGCTGAAGCAAAAGAAAAAGGGGATGCTGAGGCTAAAAAAATGAAATATACTTTAATGAGGGAAGGATTAACATTAGTTAAGCCAGAAACAGCAGAAGAGTGGTTACAATTTGCTGATAATAATAGTAATGATGGTTATTCAGTATTTGTTGTAAAAGCAACTATATCTATGATGAAAAAAATGGAAGAAGGTATTTCTTTTGAAGAAGCAGAACAACAAGTTTATGATGAAGAGTTAGGATTAAGTGGTTTTATGGCTGGTGCTACAGCAAACGCATTATCACATTTTTCAAAACAAGGTGAAGAATATAGAAAACATTGGAATAAAAAATATGGAATCGAAGATGCTGATGAAAAAGGAACAGTAAATCCTGCTGTTTTATCTATAAGAAAGAAGTAGTTTTATAATATACTACTTTTTTTGTTGTATTTGAATATGAATAATAAATATTTTCTTTTTTTGTGGTACAATATTTTTAGATTTATTTAATTATTTATTGTGTAATATGGAGGAAGGTTATGTTTAAAATAGACTTAAATAAAGTTGAGATTAGAATTTGTGATAGTAATGATGTTAAAGATATTTATAATATTCAAGAAGTAGTAATTGATAATTTTAAAGAAAGTGAAAAAGGATATTTTTTACCATTTAAAGAAGAAAGCTATTTAAGAATTGTGAATAATCCTGATAAAGATGGTGAAATATATGGTGCATTTTATAATAAAAAAATGATTGCTTGGATATTTTTATCAGTATCAGATAGAATGGAACAAATTAAAAACTTTATTCCAGATATAACAGGAAAATGTGCAGATATTGATGGGGTTATAGTTTTACCAGAATATAGGGGAAACGGATTACAAAAAATGTTAGTGAATTATTTAGAACTTCAAGCTAAGAAGAAAGGAATTTTTAATATAGTAGCAGAGGTTACTTTTGGAAATGAATTTAGCTTAAAGAATTTACAAGATATGGGATTTGAAATAAAAACATTTTATAAAAAAGATGAAAATATTAAAAGACACATATTATTGAAGAAGTTAGATAATAATTAATTTTGTTATTTTATATTATGGGTGATTGTATGGATTATGAAAGTATAAAACAAAAATTTAATGAATTAAAAGTTTTAAAGTTTAAATTATATAGTTTAGAATATATCATAGAAGAAATAAATGATAAGGTAATAATATATGCAATTTTATATTCTAATAGAAAATTATCTTACAATTCTTTAGATGAGGCGTTTTCGAATTTTGAAGTATATAATGTTAGTTTAATGGAATCGCTGGATAGAATTCAAATTATTTAAAAATTATTCTACTTATTTTAAAAATGTCCGTTGACTGTCCTATAAAATCATGCTATAATGGTATTATGGAGAAAATGTAAGGTGAGTATATTCAGACATATTTGAATGTCTGTTTTTTTATGCCTTTTTTTCTCTTTTTTTCTTATAAAGAAAGGAGATGAGAGCTATTCCTTAAAATTTAGTAGTACCATTTTTTGATGAAAGGAGAATATTGTGAAAAAGAAAATTGGTATGAAATTCAAAAAAATTTTTAGTTTGTTTCTAACTACTGGTATGTTACTTACTTCAATACCAACTAATTTGTTAGTAACACAGGTACATGCTTTATCGAATGTATCAGGAGATAAAATAATAGAAACAGCTCAATCTTATAGTGATTGGGGATATGGAGAAGTAGGAACATGTACTGGGTTAGTTACTCGTACATTAAATAAACTAGGTATTGGAACCTCAATTGTAGGAACTCATCCGTATGATATTAATACAAAACAGCCAGATGGAACAGGTGCTAGATATGCTCCATCAGCTATGTATACTAATGCTATGAATCATCCAGAAGATGCTAAGCATATTTGGTCAGGATATGCTAAAGATGTAAAAGCCAATGCAAGTTTATTTAAAAATGGTGATTTAGTTATTCAACGACCAGAGGACAAGGCAAACTATACTGGTAGTGGACATGTTGGCTTTATTCATATTTATGGTAATAAAATATCAATGTATGGTGCAAATGGATATAATTATGGTGTTGGGGATGCTGTATTAGCTTCTGGAATTACAACATTTGGATTAACAAATATAACAGTAAATTCAATGGATTATATTCATGTATTTAGATTAACTGAAGTTGAACCTATATATGAAACATTGTCTTCTACAAAAAGTGCAGAAGAAAAGGTAGAAGTATCATTTCATAAAACAGATATTGAAAGTGATAAACCTTTATCTGGTGTAGAAGTTGACTTTTATAGAGATGGTGTTAAGTTTTCATCTGCTATAACTGACGCTAATGGAAATGCAAAATCAACTTCTGTAGTAACTCATTCATCTACATCTTCACCAAAAACTTATGTAACAAATTGGGATGATTTAGGAGATGCAGGAAAGAATGAAGTAAATCAGCGTGGTGCATATCATAGTAAAATAGAAGCTCAAACAGCTGCTGACGCTGAAGCTCAAAATTCTGCTAATCAAAAGGCTTCACAAACACACACTTATACTGTTATAGAAACTAAAACAAAAACAAAGTATTGGTTAAATCCAGAGAATAATACAGTAAGTGATAAAGTAACAGGTAGTGGTAGTATTAAAGTAAGTTTATCCAACGAAAGAGTTAAAGGTACAGCTTATTTGTATAAAGAAGATGCTGATGTTAAACATGCCCAAAATGAAGCAGTTATTGATGGTGCATTATATGGTTTATATGCAAGTGAGAATATTTTAGATCCAGCTGATGATTCTATTATATATAATAAAGGAACAGAAATAACTAGAGTTCGTATTGAAAACGGAATGGCACAAGTAGATAATTTATATTTGGGCGACTATGAGTGGCGTGAACTAACAGCTGGAGAAGGTTATTCTGTTGATAAAACAGTTCATAAGTTTACTTTGGACTATGCTAATCAAGAAACAAAAACAGTAATAAATAAAACAACTTCAAAAGAAAATGTTATTGTTGGAGATTTTGAACTTGAAAAAATAATTACTTCAGGTGATGAATCAGAAATAGTAGAAAAAGAAAAAGATGCTGAATTTTTAGTAGTTGCAAAAAAATATGTTGATAAATATGGAAGTATAGAAGAGGCTTGGAATCATAGAGATGAATTTACAGAAAAAGAATATGATAAATTAGTTACATCAGACAAAGGCTATGCTAAAACTAGAAAACTTGCTTATGGAACATTTATTGTTAAACAAGTAAAAGGTAAAGTAGATACAGATATGATCAAAAATACATGGGAATTCAAGGTTGCAAGAGAAAATCAAGATACCGTAAAATATATAATTAATAATCGTAATTTTACTTCCTATGTAAAACTTGTAAAAAGAGATAAAGATACCAATAAGTTAATTACAATGTCAAATACTACTTTTAAGATTAAAAACGCTGAAACAGGTGAATATCTAAAACAAAAGGTAGCTGATAAGACTTATGATACATGGAAGACTTCAGACAAAGGATTTTTTCAATTACCATTAGAAGTTAAAGCTGGAAATTGGATTCTTGAAGAAATTGAAAGTCCTGATTTTTATTTGATTAATTCTGATGGTCAAAATTTTAAAGTAACAAATTCAAATATTGTAGAGGTTGATGATGATGGAGATCCAATATTGACTGTTACTATGTATGACAAAGCAGTAAAAGGACAAATAAAAATTGAGAAGAAAGGTGAAGTTCTAACTGGTGTTGAAAAAGATAAAAATGGAAATACGAAATTTATTTATGAAGAAAAATGTCTTGCTGGTATGACTGTAAATATTCAAGCAGATGAAGATATAATTGATCCAGCAGATGGCTCTATCATTTATAAAAAGGGTGAAATTGTTGATAAGGTAACTACAACATGTAATAATGATGCCTTGTCTAAAGAACTTCCATTGGGGAAATATCTGGTTTATGAATATGAAGTTCCAAAAGGAATGATAATTGATACTAATAAATATAAAATAAATTTGGAATTTAAAGATAATGTAACTCCAATTATTTTAAAAACATTGTCAATTACTAATAAACGACAAAAAGTAGAAGTTAATTTAACAAAATTAGATGCTGAAACAAATATGACACTTGAAGGTGTTATTTTTAATTTAACAGCTACTAAGGATATTTTGTCTTATGATGGAAAAATATTAGTACATGCTGGTGAGAAAATAGAAACTGGAACAACAGATAATAAAGGTAAATATGTATTTAATGCTGACTTACCATTATCTTATGATGATGAAACTTATTTTGAAATAAGTGAGGAAAAGGAATTAAATGGATATTATAAAAATGAAGAAAAACTATCAGTTGATACAAAGTACAAAGGAAAAAATATAGAGAAAATATCTAATTCAGAAAAAATCTATAATAAAGCTATTAAAAATTATATTTTAATTAATAAAGTAGATGATAAGACATTAGAAAATATTGTTAGTAAAGATTTTTCGTTTAAATTATGTAAAGATGAGAAATGTAATGAGGTAATTGGAACTTATAATGCTAATACGGAAAATGGTACTGCATTAATCCCAATAAAGTATGGGCACTGGTTCATTCGTGAAGAATCAGCTCCGATAGGTTACTCAATTTCATCTGAAATAGTAAGGGTAACTTTGAATGATGAAGGTTTGTTTGTTAATGATAATTTGGTAGAAACAGATGAAGACTTAACTTATAGTATAAAATATCAAAATACTCTTTTACCAGCTGTTAAAATTGATAAAGGTGTTCAAACTGGATATGAAGCAAATAAAACTTTATATTTAATAATTGGTGGAGTATCATTGATTGGCGTAATTACTTTAACTAGATCAATTATTAAAAAGAAAAAAAGAAAGTAATATTATGAAAGGAGTATTGAATGAGTAAAAGTTATAATGTTATTGAGCATGAAAATTCAAAATATTATAAAGAAATTCCATATATAACAAGAAAAGAGTTAAAGAAAAACCAAAATAATATTGTTATTGGATGTACTAAATTAAAAAAATATAAATCCAATTCTGAAAAAAAAGAATTGGATTTACTATATTTTAAAAATGAGAAATATGAAGTGAAAACCAAAATGTTAGGATTTAATAAGGGATATGTTTTCGTTGGTAATAATAGTTATATTACTTTGAAATATCGTATTCCTTTTTTCTTTATCTTATTGTTGCTATTGTTAATCTTTGGATTGTTAATTATTTTTAATAAAAATGACACATTACCTATTAAAAATCCGATTAATTTTCCAGAAACAAAAATTTTTCCTGATAACAACAAAGATTCAGTAGAAGATAAGAAAAAAGAAGATGATCCATATAAATATGTTCCAAATAGAAAAAAAGTAGAAGAAGCAAAAGGAATTAAATATTATATTTCATTTGATTCTAATGATGGTTCTGGAACAATGGAGTCTATAACCTGTAAAGGCAATGAAGTATGTAAATTACCTAAAAATTCAATGACAAAAGAGGGATATATTTTTACAGGTTGGTCGACTGAAAAAAATGGAGAACCTATATATTTGGATGAAATGGATGTTTTTAATTTAACGACTAAAGATAATGAAAATATTATCTTATATGCTATGTGGAAAATAGAAACTTATAATGTTGAATTTTTTGATTATGATGGATCAGTTATTAGTAAAAGTAAGTATGACTATGGAGAGAGTGTTATTGCTCCAGAAAATCCAAAGCGATTAGGTTATACATTCTCAAAATGGGACAATGATATAGTAAATGAAGTAAAAACTGATTTGACTTATAATGCACTTTATGATGTTAATAATTATGAAATTTCTTATAATCTAAGTGGAGGAGCATTTGAAGATAATGCTCCTTTAACTTATACTGTAGAAGATGATTTATTTGATATTCCAAAGCCTTCAAAAAAAGGGTATACATTTTTAGGATGGACAGATGATAAAACAAAAGAACCTATTATTGATTATAAGATAAATCAAGGAACAATTGGTAACATAAAACTTCTTGCCAATTATAAAACTAATTCATATAAGTTAATATATAACACAAATGGTGCAAGAGAGCAAATAAGTCCTAAAAAAATTAATTTTGATGAGATATATGGTGAATTACCAACAATATCAAAAAAAGGATATAAGTTAATTAATTGGACTGATGAAAACAATAATGAAGTATCTAGTAAAAATGTATTTAATGAAGATAAAGATATAACGATAAGTGCAAACTGGGAAATTATAAAATATGATATAACTTACAATTTAGTTGGAGGAGTGATTGAAGATAATCCTCTTAACTACAATGTAGAAGAAAATATAATTCTTCCTAATCCAGTTAAAGAAGGATATATATTTCTTGGATGGACATCAAAAAATGATGATGAACCAAAAATTAATTATGAAATAAAAAAAGGTTCAACTGGTAATTTAAAACTAACTGCTAATTATAAACCGATTTCATATAGTATTATTTATAATTCATCATCAGGAACAGGAAAGATGGAAAGTACAAAAATCAAATATAATAATAAAGAAAATTTAAGAAAAAATACTTTCACTAAAGAAGGCTATAATTTCTTAGGATGGTCTACAATTCCAAATGGTAATGTTACTTATAAAGATGAGCAAGAAATATATAATTTATCTTGCAATGATAATGATGTTATTAATTTGTATGCTGTATGGGAAATAATCAAATTAAATGTAAAATATTATGATTTATTTGGTGGAGTTTTGAAAGAAGAAGAAGTTGATTATGGTAATATGCCAACACCTCCAGAAAATCCATTTTTAGATGGATACACATTTACAGGATGGAGTCCATCAATTAATTCAGTAAAAACTAATGTTGATTATCATGCACAATACACAAAAAATCAATATATTATTAAATATGATTTAAATACTGGGAGTAGTAAAGATTTAAAAGAAATAAACTTTGATGTAGAATCTAATGCAATAACATTACCAAACCCAACAAGAGAAGGTTATACATTTCTTGGATGGACTGGTGATAATGGTTTAAGAGCAGAAATTAATGTTGTAATACCAAAAGGTACTATTGGTAATAAAAATTATAAAGCCAATTGGATTGCTAATGTATACAGAGTATCATTAAATCCAAATAGTGGAATAGTTAATCCTAGTTATGTAGATATTTCGTATAATAGCCTATATGGAACAATACCAGAAGCTACAAAAAAAGGTTATTCATTTGAAGGCTGGTTTTATAATAATTTATTAATAAAAGAAGACACAGTTATGAATATTTCTTTTGATCATGAAATAAAGGCAAATTGGAAAATAATAGATTATTCAATTACTTATAATTTAAATGGTGGTTCTTTGTCATCATCAATTTCAAAATATAATATTGAAACTGACACATTTCTATTGCCAAAACCAACAAAAGAAGGTTATACATTTCTTGGATGGACTGGTGATAATGGCACAATACCATCAGATAATGTGGAAATAGAAAAAGGTTCAATTGGTAATAAGGTGTATACTGCAAATTGGAAACCAATAGAATACAGTATTTCTTATAATTTGGATGGTGGTAGTATTTCATCTCAACCAACAAATTATAATATAGAATCTAATACGATAGCACTATCACAACCAACTAAAAAAGGCTATACATTTCTTGGATGGACTGGAACAGAATTAACTACAGCAACTAAAAATGTAATTATTGCTAAAGGTTCAGTAGGAAATAGAAATTATATTGCAACTTGGAGTAAAAATTACTATACAGTAAACTATTATGTTAACAATAATTTGTGGACACAAAGATCTGTTGGATATGGAGATGAAATTCCTAATTTAAATGGACAAGATGTTTTAGATAGCTATCATAAATTTCATGGCTGGAATGGTTGGGTTAGTAATATGCCTGATTATGATGTAACTTTAACAGCTTCAGTTACAGAAGCTTATTGTCAATTAATTACTGGTCATGGTCCTTATGGGAACGCTTCAGCTTTATTAAGTGTATTCCAATCAGCAGGTTGGACTGGGCAAATAAGTGAAGCACCATCTGCACCAGGATATTACCTTGTAGTTACAGACTATACATTAACTAGAGCTCAAGCAGAAACTCAAAAAAATTATATTGCTTCTCATACTAATTATACTAATTACAATTTTCCTTATTTATATTGGGTAGCAATACAATGTACAAATGGATATTCTAGTGCTTGGACAAGAGCAAAAGGTCAAAGTCAATTTAATTAGGGAGGATAGATAATGAATTTTAATAAAGTTTATGAATCAAAAATATATGATACAAAATATGAAGAATTATATAACTTTTTATTTAATCAAAATATAGAAAATATTTTAGATTTATCAATTCACAATCCAGTGAATAATTGTGAAAAAAATTATGAAACAATAAATATATCAATAATGGATAAAAGATTGCCTTGTGAAATTAGAGTGAGAAAATATCATGATGACTATATTGTAATAATGGATATTTCAAAAGCATTAAATAAAAAAATAACTTATGAACGAGTTGAATACTATTCTTCACTTGATTTGCATTGCTTAGTAAAACAACTAAAGAAAATATTAACTAAATATATTGGTGAAGCAAATGATTAGAACTGATAATTTACAAAACTCAATTTATAAAACAAAATATAAAGATATTTATAAACTAATTTTTACAGCCGATATTGATGAAATAAAGGATCATTCAAATTGGTTTTATAAGAATAGTAAAAATTATGTTGAGTTACATCAACCATTATGGATAATTATGGAAAGTAAAATATTAAATAAAAGAATTTGGATAACACATTCATGGGGAGTATTTAAAATTACGACTGCTCAGTTAGATTTGGATGTAAATAGTAGAGAATATAATGATAGTTATGAGTCATTTCAATTTAAAAAGCAAACTGATTTATGTGATAAATTAAAACAACTATTAGAGCCATGTTTAAAAAAAGATAAGGAACAAGAAATGGATGAAGTAGAATATGACAGATAATACTATTCAAATGAATCTATTTCAGTATTTTTTGGATGATAATCAATTTACTGTTAAAGAGGCAACAAATCTTGTTAACTCTGTAATGAAAGTAAATAATGAATCAATAAGAGCAAGAATATACGAAGGCGTTGAAAAAGGATTGTTTGAAAAAGTTTCTCGTGGAGTATATAAAGTTACTTCTCAAATTAACGGCAATAGAAATGATTGTTTACTTATTAATGGAGATGGCAGAGATTTATCTATGATTCCAGATAATTCAATAGATGGAATTATAACAGATCATCCTTACGATTTATCAAAGGCATTAACAGGAGGAAATAGAAAATTTGCTTCTTATGAATTATTTAAATATAATCAAAAAGATTTTGAGGAAAAACAAAGAGTTTTAAAAGACGGAGCTTTTCTTGTAGAATTTTTACCTGAAGAATCTGAAATTAATTATAAATATCTTTTTGAAATAAAAGATACGGCAATTAAAAGTGGATTTAAGTATTTTGCTAAAGTACCATGGAAAAAAGGTGATTTTGTTGCTAATACAGGAAGAAAATCTAAGAATGTAGAAGATGTTATGATTTTCTCAAAGGGAGAACCTAGAACTTTAAAATTAGATGCCAAGAAAAATATAGAAATAGCAACTAAAAATAATATTGATATTAAGGGAAAAACTTCCTATGAAGTAAGGGATATTTTAATTAATAAGGGATTTGATGTATGTTATATGAAGGGAACTAATGGTATGCTACCCACAACATTTGATTATCAACCAAGAGGAAAAAATGATAAGGTAATGGAAGCAGAAAAACCAGTAGAACTTTTGGAAAACATTATTTCATATATTTCAAATCCTTTTGAAACCTTATTAGATCAGTATGCAGGTAGTGGTAATTTTGTTGTTGCATGTTTAAATACTAATAGAAATAGCATTGCAATAGAAAAAGATGAAGTTATGTTTAATAAAATGGTTGAAAATATTCAATCTCAAGTTGAATTAGATGACTGTGAATTGGAAAGGTAAATTTATGATAAAAATATTGTTAATAGTATTGGGAGTATTAATGTTGTTATTTGTTCTAACATTTTTTTATTCTTGTTGCATCATATCAAGTGAATGTTCAAGATTGGAGGAATCAAGATATGGATTATATGAACAAATGGATAGAGGAAAAATTATTTAAGAAAAATAAAAATTATGAAGATTATCCTAATCAAATAAAGAATGAATTACAGAAGCAAATTAATAAATATAATTTAGAAATATTTAAATATCAGAAGACAAATTATAATCTTTATGCTATTTTAAAGGACAAAGTAGAGGAGAGATATGTTTGTGTTAGATCAAATGATTTAATTTGTTTTAAAGAACCGTCATATAAGAATATAATTATAAGTGCTATGAAAAATCCAAATATAGAAAATCATACAATGTGTATTTCTTCTTGTTGGAATGAAATAGGCTCAAATGCAAGAAGATTAGTTGAATGGTACAAGAAAAATGAAATTAACAAAAAAGAAGTAGAAGAAGATGTTGATTTAGAGAAATAATATTAAAGAAAGGAGATAAAATTGAATCGTATAGAACTAAAGAAAAATAATAAGAGAATAACTTTTTTTGGTAGCAATAATGTAATAGAATCAGATAAGAATATAATTGATAATTTGCCTCTAACTGGTAATGAATCAAATGATAGAATATTGATTCAAAAGTGTATTGATAATAATAATTTAAAATCGGAAATATTATATGAAGGAAATACTGTATATTCATTTAAAAAAATAGTTAAAGAATATAGAAACCTGCAAAAAAATGGTACATTGGATAAATTAACAAATAAAATGTATCTTTTTTTTACAAACGCATGTGGCGATATAGCACATTATAATATTAATGGATTTAGAGGTTATTACAATAATTCTCTTGAAAATTTAGAAAGTAATCTTTTAAGTCGAGATACTTTTATACCGAGATGGTGTTCTGATTTAGATAGAATATTTAAAGAATTAAAGATAGGTAAGTATTATATTGAAAGAGAAGATATAAATTTGGATATTGTTCCTATTAATAAATTAAAACCGATAATTGAAGAGTTGGGATGGAAAGTGAAACAAACTGGTGCATTTTGGAATTTTGAACAAAAAGAATCAAGTAAATTTCCATTTAAATTTAGTATTTCAACAGTGAATAATAAAGCTACTGATATTACTGATGGTTTAAAATACTATTATGACCATTTTGATAAAGATGGATATATAAGACAGTTGATAGAATTAGATGAAGGTCATGAATTAAGTGTAAGCGACATTGTTCATGATGTAGAAGCCAATGTGAGATTACTTTCAAGATTAATCAATGAAATTAATTATAGATGTAAGAACGAAGCATTAATATTATCTAGTTATGAGAATGATAAAAATTATGATTTAGATTTGGAACTAGAAAGGTAGGCGATATAATATAAATCTATATGACGAGGTTTTAAAAAAAGCAAGTATTATAGATGTGTTTAATTATTATGGACTTAAATTAAATCATAATAAATCATTATGTCCGTTTCATAATGATAATAATCCAAGTTTAGTAGTACATCCTAAAAAAAATATTGCTACCTGTTTTTCTTGTGGTGTTACTGGAAATGTTATATCATTTGTTCAAAAATACGAAAAACAAGTAAATGGTAACAATTTAAGTATAAATCAAGCAATAGCAAAAGTAGTGGAAATATGTAATTTAAATATAGATATTTCTAAATTAAATAGAACTTCAAATAATAATCAGTTTATTGTATCATCAAGAAAATATACTACTGAAGAAAAACATTTAATAGAAGTAAATGAATATCTTTCTAAATTATTTCACTACAATTTAACTGTAATAAATAAAGATGCTAAAAATTATTTGCATAATAGGAAAGTAGAAGATAAGCAAATAAATGAATTAAATTTAGGTTTTGCAGTTAAGGGACAGTTACTTAAATTGACAGAAAAAAATGATAAGATAACAAGAGAAGACTTAATTAAATTAAAATATTTAAGAATAGATGAAATGGGAAATATTCAAGAAGTATTTTCTAATAGAATAATGTTTCCTATTTGTGATGAAAAAGGAAATATATTATCATTTGCAGGTAGAGGAATTAAAGATGAGCAACCTAAGTATTTACATACAGCAGAAAATTCATTATTTCAAAAGAAAGAGTTATTATACAATTATTCAAATGCTAAATCTCTTTCTTATAATAATGAATTAATTTTATCTGAAGGTTTTTTAGATGTTGCTGGAGCAAAAAGATTAGGCTTTGAAAATGTTTCTTCTTTGATGGGATTAGTATTAAGCGAAGAACATTTAAGACTTATCAAAAAAAATAATTCTACAATTACCTTAGCTCTTGATAATGATCGTGCAGGGCATGATGCAATGATAAAACTGATTCCAGAATTAATAAAAAAAGGATTAAAGGTTAATGTTTTAGATTTTTCTAAAATAGGAAAATATAAAGACTTTGGTGATTTATCAGAAGCAGATGTATCTTTTATGGATATTCAAGATTGTAAGGTATCTGGTTTTGATTTTTTATTAAGTCATAAATACTTTAAAAATCTAGAATTAAAGGTTCAAAATATATCTTCTGTTTATAAGGAATTGAAAAAAGAAAAAATAATTATTAACACCTATGATGATGCCCTGTTTAGAGATTATATTATTGAAAATACTGATTATACTAGACAAGATTTGGAAGAAATAATGTATCCAAAAGCAATTAAAAAGAAAGAATCTGTGATGGATAATTTTGCTACTAAGGCAATGACTAATTATTTGTATACAGAGGTCTTAATAAAGGTTAATTCAATGAATGACAAGGTACTATCTTTTTATTTCAATAATCATAAAGATGAAATTGAAGATAGACTTGTATCAATTTTTAATATGAACCCTAATAAATATTTGAAAAATGAATCATCAAATCTTAACAGAGATGAATTACTAACAGATTTTTTGAAAGATAATAAAGACTATTCGGATTATGAATCCTTGAATCGCTTTAAATACTTAAATGTATTTGATAAAACTTATATAAAAAATTCTAATGGAAGTGCAAGAATAAGATTAGATGATAATCAGATACAAACCGTAATAAAACAATATGAAAATAGTCTTAGTGATCAGGATAAATTAGCGTTAGAAGAGGTAGAAGAACTTTATATAATTAATAATCTTGATGATATTGATGGGATATTGTCATATAAAAATAAAACTCTTGATATTTTAAAAGAAAATATAAAAGAAAAATTATTTTTAAATAAAGGAAAAATGGAATTTTTTAAATTTGGAAGTCTATTTTTAAATGTTGATAAGGATTTTATTGATACTAGATTTAAAGGAAAGACTGGGAATTTTAAAACGATTCTTTTTTATAATAATTTAGATAACAACTTAGTATTAAACAAAAATAATGTTATTACAAAAGAAAGTAATGTCGTTGAAGAAAGATTTGTATCTACAAAGGAGTTAGAACAAGATAAAAAAGAAGATTATATATTTTCTATAAATCAAGTATTGCTTGTTTCATCTTTAGAAACAGAAACACATTATTTTGTTAGAATTCCAAATACTGATGCTAAAGAATATTTTTATGTGCCAAAGAATGAATGTGAATGGACTGAAAATGGTGAGTTATTTTATACCAAATTAAGAGATGGTGAATATTATAAAATTTATGATAGAAATGGTGAATATCTATATGAAAAATCTTTTAAAGAATTAAAAACTAAGTGGGAAGATAAGACAAAAAAGCAAAAGACTCCCAGTAATGAAAAAATAAAAGACTCCTACGAAAATTCAAAAGAGGAATTAATATTTGATAATTCATATATTTCTAAATACAAAGAACCTATTAGTAGGATTTATAAATCAAAAATCTATTTAGAAACTGAAAAAGGTTTTTATATTAAAACAAATGATTCATCATCTTTATTATTTGCAATAAAAAAAATATGTACTTGGACAGACGATAAAAGTTATCTAATTATTTGCCCAAGAAAGGGACTCTTTAATTCAGGATTATCAAAATACTCATTAGAGGGGTTTAAAAAGACCTTTGAAAAAAGAATTAACTATAATGAAATAAGTAAATATTTAAAGATATTTTATCCTAATGAATCAAAGAAAAAAGATGTAATATCAATAAATGTTCCAAAATATAAATGTAAGTTAAATTCTAATTTTGTTGAAGTACCTTTAGTTATTAATAATATTTCAGGTTATATAGATGTTAATATTATTAAAACTAAAATAAACAAAGAATCAGTTATTATTGAATTTACACCAAATGAGCAAATAGGTTTTCATGATAAAGAAGGAAATTATGTAGGACATTATAGTAGTAATCAAATATTAGAATATTATAATCAAACGCTAGAAAATGATAAAATTATAAATTTTCCTTCTGAAGATAACGAAATTCAAGATATGTCAATGTTAGAAAAGGAGGTTGCATAGTATGGATGGAAATGCAAAACATGATTTGGAACACACAGCAGAAAAAACAGTTGCTGTATCAGAAAAATCAACAAGAATATTTGCTAAATTATTTGGAAAGTTTATGAAGAAAGCAAATAGATATTACCAAAAACATTTTTCATCATCAATGAAGGCTCTTAGAAATGATGGACCGACTAAGGAACTTTATGTTTCACCACCACTTACAAGAGCCGAAGCAAAACAAATCATTACGGTTTGTAGAGAAAATAATGTTTTAATGGGAATTAAGAAAATGGATCCTAGTGGTGAGCAAGGTAGAAATCAATCACTTCATAAACAGGAAAAACTAGCAAAAAATGAAATTAAGTTTCATAAATGGGATGATAGAAGAAAAGCCTTAAAAAAGATACTTATTATTTATAATTTTTGTAAAACTATGGCTGATAGATATAAAAAATTATCACTTAAAGATGAACAGGATAATTTAGATGAAAGATATGTTTTAATCTTTAATAAAAGTAAATTATCTTTTTTAAATGAACAATTAGAAAAAATACCACCTAACAGAGTTAAACAATATGCTCAAAATGAACTTACAGATATTAATAAAGATGGCGTTGTTGATGGAAGAGATTATGAAATCATGCAGCCTCGTGGAATGAATTTAAAAGTTTCAGATTTAAGTAAAATAGGTGAAGATTTTGGCTCTTGTCCAGTTAGAGATTATTTATCCAATTATTGTACTCAAAAAATAACTAAAGAACAATATTGTGAAATAAGAGAACAACTATTTGAACTTAGAAGTCATGGTGCATGTGTGTATAATGACAAAGAAATGATAATTGCAATTCCATCAGAGGATTTACAAGAATATAAAACTTTTGCACCATTAGATAGACCAATAAAAGAGTATGGTAGAAATGGTGCAAGAGATATAAAAACAGAAAGTAATTCAAATGATATAATTGAATTAGAATTAAATAACTATGAAGATTATAAATTGTTTAAAGAAAAATATAGTTCAAATGATTTTGTTGCTCAGCATACACCAGATGGTAAAACAACTGTTTTGATAAAAGAAACTGACACAAAAGACTTACTGGAAAATAGTAAAAAAAAATCCAAGACGGCAGATTTAGTAAAAGAGGCAGATAAATTTGCCGAAAAAAATAATCCTATTGAAAAAGTATTAGATAAGGAAGAAGAACCAGAAATTGCTCGTTAAAAGAGTTCGTAAAAGTAGTAAATGGATTATTCTTATTGTTGTTTTCATTGCCTCTTATTATGCTCTTAGAGTAAGTAGTCTTGCAGAAATTAATGGTAGTTTTAAATTTGAATATTTAACAGAAGCCTTAGATAAACTTCATATAATAACAACACCAGTAGTTTTGAATGCAAAAACATTATCAACATCATTGTTTACAGGTTTATTTACAGCAATGGTTATTTATACTTATTTAACTCAAAATAAAAAAAATATACAGGAAAATACTTACGGTAGCTCGGAGTGGGAAGAACCTAAAAATACTTTAGAATTTCGTGATAAAGAATTTGTGAATAATCAAATATTTACATCTACAGAGATGTTTTCAAAAAATATGAAAATATCTAAACGAAATCGTAATGTTATTTTGTTAGGAAGACCTGGTACTGGAAAATCAAGATATTATTTTAAGCCAAACATTTTGAATGCTAATGGTGAAACAATTATTCTTACAGATCCAAAGGGAGAATTACTTAGAGATTGTGGAATGTCTTTGATTAATAAAGGATATGATATTAAAGTTTTAAATTTAGTTGAAAAATGGAAGTCTGATCATTTTAATCCATTAATGTATATAAAGAAAATAAACAGGCATGTTTCTGAAGATTCTGAAGGTGAAGAATGGATTGCAGAAGATGATGTAATGACTCTTATTAATACATTAATGTTAAATACTAAATCCGAAACAATAGAGAGTAATACTGGAGATCCATTTTGGGAGAGATGTGAATCAATGTTCCTTCAATCAATTATTTATTATGTCATTTTTAATTATGATGAAAAAGATAGAAATTTTAAAACTGTCTTAGAACTTATTAGATTGGCAGAACCTGATAAAGAGGGCAATTCTACTTTAGGTAATATGTTTAAAGTATGGGAAACAAAAGATCCAGATAACATTGGAATAAAGCAATGGAAACATTTTAAAGTGTCAGCTTCTTCCACTAAAATGATGAGTACAATCATCATTACAGCATCTGCAAGGTTATCTCCATTTAATATAGCAGAACTTGAAGAAATAACAGTTAATGATACTATGGAATTAAGTAGGATAGGAGCTAAAGGTGATGAAGGCAAAATTGCCTATTTTATTATTAATAGTCCAAATGATTCTACATTTAATTTTATAGCAAGTATTATGTATACTCAGATATTTTCTATTATTGATTATAATGCCAGTCATAACAATGGTTCTCTTGCTTCGCCTTGTCAAATATATTGTGATGAGTGGAGTCAACTTGGTGTTATTCCTCGCTATTTAGAAAATTTAGCTTATATTCGTGGATTAAATTGTGGTTTAACGACTTGTCTTCAATCATTATCACAGTTAAAAAAAGTATACAAAGACAATTGGGAAACAGCATTGGATTGTTGCGATTATATTTTATTTATGGGTTCACGAAGTAAAGAAACTTTAGATTATATGTCATCTATGTTAGGGAAAAAATCTTGGTATAAAAAATCATCAGGACGAACTTATTCTAAACAGGGTTCATCTTCTACCAATTGGGATATTGTTGGGAGAGAATTAGCTTTTATAGATGAGATAGCAAGAATGGAAAAAGGATATTGCATTTTATTAGTGTCTGGATTGCGTCCGTTTTACTCTAAGATGTTCGATTTAACAAAACATCCTAGATATTCAGAATTGTTTGAGGCGTGGGATGAAAAGAACACGATTCAAAATAAATATGAGCATGAAGTAGAAAGGAGGAAGACCAAAGAAATAAGAAAGAAGCAACAATTACTAAACGAACTAGGTTTAGGTTTTGCAAAAGTGAAACCCGAATTTAGAGCAAGAAAATTGACAGCAGATGAAGAACAAACTATTAATTCAGGGGATGTGATTTTATCTACTAAAAGTCTGACTGATGAACTTTTAGAAAATTTGTAGTTTTATTTTTTTTAATTTAATTGTCTACTATTGTAGACATAATAAAGAAAAGGAGAAAACAATGAAAAATAATAATATCTTATTAAAAGTAAAAAAAGCAGTAAAGAAAACAGTTAGTAGTTTAAATGTAATAGTTTGTAGTTTGATCTTAAGTACCAGTAGTGTATATGCTGCTGGTAGTAACACAAGTAGTATAGATGGTTTTATTAGTTTTGTTTGTGATTGGTTACTAAAAATTGGTGGTGTAGTTGCTTTAATTGGTGCAGTAATGTTTGCATTAGGATGGCAAAGGGATGATGCAGAAGGAAAGTCCAGAGGATTAATGACTATGATGGCAGGATTTATGGTAATAGCTATTAGTCAATCAAAAGGATTATTTGGTCTATAAGATTTAAAATAAGGGAGGATACGAATGGCTAAATTAATTGAAAATCTATTTAAAATATCCTTCAAAATATTAGGGTTTAAAATAGATATAAGTGATTTTGTAGGAACTGTTCGTAGTCTTTGTAATTGGAATACTATAAGTAAAACGACAATATGGACTCTAGCAACAAAGATACATACAATTATTGTACCAATTGGACTGAGTTTATTAACTTTGTTTTTCTTGATAGATATAACAAAAAAAGTAATGGATTATGAGAGAATGAGTTGGGAGCGAATCGTTTTTACATGTATTCGCTTCCTTATTTTTAAAATGTTGATTGAAAATTCATTTGAATTGTTATCATCTATTATGACTATAACAAATGATATATTAACAAAAGTTACTGCTACAATATCCTCAACAGGTACATTACCTAATTTATCAACTCAAATGGGAGATTTAGTACGAAATGCTGGAGGAATAATTGACCGTAGTTTTATGGGAATTATCATTTTAATTTTATATATTCCATTTATGGGAACAATGATCGGTGTTCTTGTTCAAGTGTTTTTACGAATAGGTAAATTAATATTAAGTTTTGCTTTTTCTCCGATACCAATAGCAATTGGTACTTGGGAAGACGGACAAAATGTTTGTAAACGATTTATAATGTCAACTATTGCTTTAGGAATTGAGGCATCAATGATAGTTGTTGCAACAGCAATTTATTCGCTTTCACTATCAACTTTATCTGATGCAAGTTCAATAAGTTCAATGATTGCTATTATGTTCTTAAATGGCTTTTTGATGGCTATGATTTCAATGACAAGCAATATGGCTGAAAAGTGGACAGGAGGATAAGATGGATAGAATAGAACCTAGAATTCATGATGAAATAAAAGATTATAAAGAAAAATTTTATAATTTTACATTAAGACAATGGATATTTGGCATTCTTATTCTTATAACTACTGTACCTTTATATCTTTTTTTATCTCCAAAAATAGGAAGCAATACGGCAGGATGGATTGTTATATTGATTGCAATTCCTATTGGTTTTGTTGGATTTATTCCGATTCAAGGACTTAACGCTGAAAGAATAATGTTTTATTGGAAAAGAAATTACATTAACTTTGCAAAACCTATTCTTTACAAAACAGAAGAGGAAATTATTCAAGAAAAGTATGGTAAGAATAAAAAAACAGTAGCTAATAATGTAAGTAAAAAAGAACAAAAAAATATTCAGAAACTAGAAAAGCAAAAGCAAAAAGAATTACAAAAAGAGCGAAAAAAGCAAAGAGAAATTGCTCGTGCTAAGAAAAAATTTGGAATTAATAATTTAGAAAATACCCAAAGTAATTTTTCATTAAGTCAAGAAGAGGCACAAGTATTGCTTAAACTTGCAAAACAGGTAGTTGGAAAGGGGGAAAAACAAATTAATGAAACAAAAGAAACTACGACAACAAACAAAGAGGAAGCGTAGTTTTATTCCTAGAGTTTTTATACCTAAAACAAGTCAAGAAGTAATATCGTATATGTTTAAAGATGTTGATGAAAAAACAAATATATTTAAAATAAATGATGAAGAATATTCAATTTGTATAGAATATACTGATGTATCATTTGCTAAAGCTAATGATGAAGAAGCAGAAAATATATTCTTTAAATGGTTAGAATACTTACATTCGTTTAGAGAAGATAATCATATTTCCGTTATCAATGCTGGGACACCAATAAAAACGGAAAAATATAAAGAAAGATTTATATTTGATACTGATAGTATAGAAGATTCAAATCAGTTACAAATAGCTGAAGAATTAAATACAATAATTACTAATTCTCTCGGATCTAATGAAGAAACTTTGCAAACTAAAAGATTTGTTGTAATATCACTAAAAGCAAGAAATTTTCTTGAAGCCAACGCTTTATTTCTAAACATGTTTATCAAAACTGAGCAAAAATTTAAAGAATTAAAGTCTAAAATAACATTAGTTAGTATTAAGGAAAGACTAAAGTTTTTATACAATTTTTTTAATGTAGAATCTTTAGAAACAAGAGGAATAGAAAATATTATTACTTATGCTAAAGAAAATAATATGTCTATTTTTGATGTTATTGCACCTAAAAAGATTTCTATGCGAGAATCAGATTTTATTGAAATTGATGATAAAAAATTTCTAAGGGTTTTATATGTATCAAAACTTCCTAAAAGTATAACTCCAAGATTTTACAATCGGTTAACTACATTAGAAGAAATTAATTTAATAACCACATTGAATATAAGTCCAACTAATTCTGCAAAAATGATTAAACAGGTTGATAAAAGTTTATCAGCAATGGAAACTGAAAGACTTGAAAAAATCAAAAGAGCAGGTAAGAGTAATTTGGATTATGAATGGGTCAAAGATAAAAAATTAGAAACAAGGATTTCAAATGCAGAACAATTACAATATGATCTTCAAAAAAATAATCAAAAGATATTTAAAAACAATTTCTTAGTTTGTATTTCAGCTAATTCATTTGAAGAATTAGAAGATCAAACTGTAAAGGTACAGGAAGTTGCAGCTGAAATGTTAGTAGAAATGAAACCTTTATTATGGCAACAATTAGAAGGTTTACAGAACATTCTTCCCTTAGGGCATAATTCATTACAATTTCAAAGAACTTTAACAAGTGAAGCAACAGCTGTTAATGTTCCATTTAATAGTAAAGACTTTAATCATGATAAGTCTTTATTTTATGGTGTAAATCTTGTTAGTAAAAATGCAATTTTTTGTGATAGAAAACAGCTAATTAATGGAAATGGATGTGTTTTGGCAACATCAGGGGCAGGTAAATCTTTCAATGTAAAAACATTAATAGAGCAAATATTAATTCGTTATCCTTCAGATGATGTTTGTATTATAGAACCTCAAGATGAATATTCTAATTTATTGAAAGTGTTTAATGGGCAAAAGATTTTTATATCAACAACTTCAAATACACATATAAATCCTTTTGATTTATCGTTAAATTATGGTTGTACTGATAATGGCAAGAGTGAACCAGTTAAAAGTAAGGTAGAGTATATAATTGCATTCCTAGAAAGTATAGTAGGTGCTAATGCACTAACTGGTGGTCAGAAAACTATAATTGACAGGTGCACTAAAATTATTTTTGAAGATTATGAAAAAAGCAATTTTGAGGATGAAAGTTTACTTCCAACTTTGCCAGATTTTTATAATATGCTTTTACAACAACCTGAAGCCGAAGCAAAGGATTTGGCTCTTATTATTGAAAGATATGTCAAAGGGTCAATGGATTTATTTTCTAAAAAAACAAATATAGATATTCAAAACCGTCTTGTGTCATTTGATATAAGCAAATTATCTGCGTCATTACAAACAACAGGATATTTAGTTGTTTTAGACCATATTCAGAATAGATTAGCTAGAAATAAAGAAATGGGAAAATATACATGGATATTTATTGATGAATTTCATATCTTACTTTCTAATCCGTATTCTGCTCAGTATGTTGCCAACTTTTATAAAACTGGAAGAAAACTAAATGCTTTAAATACTGTAATATCACAGCAAATTGCTCATTTATTAAGATCTGAAGCTGGTAGAGATATTTTGTCTAACTCAGAATTTGCTTTAATATTAAAACAAAAGACATTAGATCTGCCAGATATATGTAGTATTTTTAACATTAGTCAAGAAGAATCAATGTATATTCAAGGTGATGCACCAACAGGGCAGGGGTTAGTTGTTTTTGGTTCTGATGTAATTCCATTTACTAATAAAGTTCCTAAAGACTATTTAATATATCAAGTAAATAATACTGATAATATAGTACAAGCGAGGTAATATGAATAATAATGCAGAGAGAGATACGAAGAAGTCGATTGATAGATTATCAATTGTTTCTTCTTCTGCATCATCTAAAACATTTGATTTAGTAGATAAATCTGCCAGAAAAATATCTGATGTTAAAGAAGAACGAAGGCTTAAATTTCAAGAAGAGGAAAATCGAAAAAAAGAAGAAAGCAATTCACAATTACAAACTTCTGAAGGAATACAAGAAAATGAAGATTCAAGTAAGATAAATGATCAAGATGAAACAACTAGTAGAATGAAAACTAATGTCAATAATTCAAATGAGATTAATTCTCAAAATGAAACAACTAGTAGGATAAAAACTAATGTCAATAATGAAGATGTGGAGGCTAATACTTCTGGAGATAAAAAAGAAGGCAAGGCTGAGTCTATTTCTAGATTCAGTAAATTAAAAACTTCCGTTTCAAAAGCTACACAAAAAACTTTTAAATTTAATGATAATCAAGGCAAGGTATCTAAAACATTTACCGTTATAGGAAAGACAGGAAATAAAATTTCAAAGACCAGAAAAAATGTTACAAAAGTATCCAGAGAATTAAATAAGATGATGAGTAGTGATGGAACTGGGACTGAGTATATAAATGATAAAATTGGTCGTAAAGTAAAAACTACAAGTTATAAAATCGCCAAAAAAGGTGGAAAAAAAATTCAAAGAAAGTTTAGTCAGACAATTGGCAAAAAACTTGCTCAAATTGCAAAAACAGTTTTAGTTAAAATTTTAAAACTATTATTATCGCTATTCACATCTTCTTCTTTATTTGCAGTAATTATTGGTTTAGCAATGATTATTGTAATTGGTGCATGTTGTATATTTGGTAGTAGTTCATCAGGCGATAAGTCAATAACTGATTATTCATCATATATGGCATCTGTGCAAAGTGAATACAATACACAGGTTGATACTTGGAAAAGACTTAATCCTAATGGAATTGTTGTTGGTGTAAATGGTGATTATGGTCAAATAGATTGGCGTATACCTCTTGCTATTATGCAGTCAACAGGTGCTGAATTAAGTTTTGATTCAGATGAGAAAGCATTACTAGATACATTTAAAAATGCTGGATTATTTGAAAAACATGAAGTTGTGTATCAAGAAGTAGAAAATAATAACTCGACTACACCTAATCCATCTGCACCATCATTAAATTCGCCATCTCAAGATTTACAATATGGTCAATCATCTTCCTCATCAATCCCAGTCTTGGTAATTACAAACGGTGTTTATGAAGATTATTTAGAGTGGTTAAATAATAATTATTCAAAAGTAGCAGACTTTAATAAAAAAAAGAAAGTAACAGATGGATCTGATAAGTCGTTTTCAGATGACCAAAAAGAAATGTTATCTTTATTATATCAATCTGATGACTTTGCTGAGTTACTTGGAAATAACTTCATAACTCATACTCCTGTATATGGTAAAAATGAAATTTCAGCAGATTTAAAAAGTGATAATTATAATTCAAAAAATGCATTAACAATTGCTGGATATAAAGGTCAGTGTACTTGGTATGCTTTTGGTAGAACTCTTGAAACTTCTGGTAAAAAGATGCCAACAGGAAATGCACAAACTTGGCTTACATCTGCTATTACTATGGGTTATAAGACTGGAACACAACCTTCAGCCAATTCTGTTGTCGTATTAATGGGACGCAAATTTGGTCATGTAGCTTATGTTGAAGCGTATGATGGTAAATCAATAACAATTAGTGAAGGCAATGTTGGAAACGCTTGTAGTAATGATAATTCATGCAGTCAAGTAGAATATGCTAATAATCATGCTGAAGAATTGGTTAGAACAAAAACTTATAGTTCTTATGACGCTTATAGAAGAGCAAATAAAAGTAGTGGCTTAACAGTGGTTGGATTTATATATTTAGATAATGAAAAGGAGAATAAATGAAAAAAGGTAAAATGATTTTTTTAATGATTTTAACAATTATTATTTGTATTACAATTCCAATATTTTTAAACAAAAGTGTCATTCAAAGAAAATTGGAAATAGCAAAACAAGAAGAACTTGAAAAAGAAAAATATGAGGAAATGCTTAAATCAGATGAAGTTGCTCCGATATTAATATTAACTCAAGATAAATTGGTAATGTATCAGGAAGATGCAATTAATTATAAATCTTTTATAAAAGAAGCATCAGATAATTTGGAAGGCAATTTAATAGAAAGAGTAAAATATAATGAGTTAGATGTAAATAAAATTGGAGAATTTGTTGTGAGTTATGAGGTTAGTGATAAAGCATTAAATACAACAAAAATAGATCTTCAAGTGATAATTAAAGAGAAACCAAACTTTAAATATTTAGATTAACGAAGGGAGAAAATTATTATGAGTGATGAAGAATTATTACTGAAGTATCGTAAATATAAAAAGAAGAGGTTTATTATAATTGGTGGAATAACTTTTCTTCTTATATTAATTTTTAGTGTGATTTTATATTTTCATTTTAATAATACTTCATCTACTGAACCAAAGGTAAATTCAAAAGAAGATGTAGTAATAAAAGATGAGGATGCTCCAATTATTAAATTAAAAATAAAAGAAATAGAGATAATGAAAGGGGATGATATAAACTACAAAGATTATATTGAAAGTGTAGAAGATAAGATTGATGGGAATTTAATAGAAGAAGTTCAATATGAAATGATAGATACATCTATTGTTGGTGAGCATTCCATTATATATAGCGTTAGTGATAAGGCTGGAAATACAAGTCAAGCTATATTGAAAGTGATTATAAAGGAAACAGAAGAACAAGTTGATACTAATAATTCAAAAACTGGTTCAACAGAAAATAAATCAAATTCAATTAAGAATGATTATGATAATAAAAATTCAGAATCTAAACCATCTCAAAAAGAAGAACAAAATTCTCAAACTCCTAAGCAAGAGGAAACTACAAAAAATGATAATAATACTTCAGAGAAAATAGTAAAATATTTTCTTTTTTCAGATGGATATACAATGTTGAATGTATCTGATGCGTGTGCGACAGAATTGAAAAAAATAAATAGAACAGGAATGTGTAGTCCAATACAAGATGAAAATGGTATCTATTTAGGAATGAAATTAGAAACAAATTAATAAAGAAAGGGGCTTTAATGAAAGAAATATTTACAGAAAAAGAATATATAGAAGCAGTTCAAAAAGTAAATGAAAAAATGTTAAATGACTTTTATAATAATTTAAATAATTATTCACCAACAGATAATTATGTTGATTTAAGAAATTATGAAATAACTGATGAGGAATTTAAGTTGTTGTGGAGATGCCAAGAATTATTAAATGAATATGATAATAATAAACAATCATTAGGAAGTAATTGTATAAATATATTTGGTACATTAAAAGATAAATATTTAAGCTCTTTTAAGGAGGATGAACAATGAATAAAGAGTATATAAAAGAGTTATTTGAGGAAAATAAGGAAACATTTTTAGAATCAGGAATGGATATTTCAAATCCTAATGATTTGGAAGAAATGATGATTTCATATATTACTTCAAATATGCAATATGATTTTGATATAGATGTTTTAGAAGATAGGTTATTTGATAGAAATGCTGTTGAACAAAATTTAGAAGAAGAAATAGAAATATAATTTTTTTAATCAAAATGTCTACTATTGTAGACAACAGAAAGGATAAAATATTTATGAAAAATAATTATGGTTTTATTGCTGAAGTATTTAGAAAAAGAAGAATAATGTTAGGATATAGCAAAAGAAAATTAGCAGCCATTGTTGGAATTAGTGATACAGAAATATCAAGAATTGAACATGGTGAAAGAGAAAACTACAATTTAGTTACATTAATAAGATTGTGTGAAGTTTTAAAAATAGATTTTATTCATTTACTTGTTTTAGCTGGTTATCTTCCATCAAATCAAATTAATAATGAGAATAATATAACAGAAATGGAATCATTATTAGATGATGAAGAAGATGATATTAATGATGAAGAATGTGATGCTTGTCCATTATGTGAACCAATAGAAATTGTTATAACCTTAATATCTGGGAGGGATGAATAATGGATATTTTAATAATTAGTAATGAAAATAATATTCTTCATATTTTTAATGATGGATATAAATGCGATTATACAATTTATAATTCAAAAGGTCATAACATGGATGGTGGTGTATTAGATTTTGATGAAAAAGTATCTAATAAAGAATCAACAGATGAGATTATAAAAATGATTCAAGATAGATTTTTATTTAATGCACCATATACTTGTTTATCTGGTGATAAAGCACAAAATTTATTAGAACTAATTGAAATGGAAGATTATAAAAATTTACAGCATCAAATAGAGAATAAGTCAGTAAATAATAAAGAAGTAAATGATATAGAAATTAATATTTAATAGAAAAGGAGAAAGATATGAGAAAATTTTATGATGATTTTATTCAACAAAAACCAAAAGAAATGTCAAAAACACTTGAGGATATAGTTTTTAAATATACTAATCCTGAAACACATCAGCCAACCAAAGTACCTGCATCACATTTTGAAAAAGAATTTGGTCAAGAAGTAGAAAGAGCTATTAGTCAATCAGTTAATAGACAATTTTTAACAATCATGTATGGACAATTAAATGCTTTGAAGAAAGATAATGAACAACTTTTTTATCAAGCTTTAATATGTATTGATAACAATTTAAATCCAAAAGATTTAAGATTATCAGAACAAATTGCAATAAATCATACTTATGATTATATTCAAGACAAACAAAGAACTGAGAAAAAAGAATTTCATTTCTTCAACCAAGAAATATCCAATGAATATCATAGAGCAATCACAGATCCTAACATTCAAGCAGAAGCAATGGAAATATCTAATTTTCTTGAAAATCAAGAATCAATTGAATTAAATCGTATAAAACAGGATACTGAACAACAACTTAATTCAAATTCTAATGATGATTATGAAATGGAAAATGATGATATGGAGATGGATTATTAATTTAAATGAAAGGAGATTTATATGTATAGTAAAATAGAAAACTTTTTATTAGATGTGAAAGCTAATGATGAAGTCTTTGATTATCAACAAAAGGAGTATAAACTTCATAAAGAACATTATGATGAAAGATTTGACCTTTTGTATATTAAAGAAAATGATCATACTTTAAGACAAAATCGCAATTATTATAATTTGTGTGGTTATTATGATAACAAAGACCATTGTATATATAATGCAGAGAATTTTTTAACTGATAAAATTCAAGAAAGTGATGTTATAAAATTTGATAGATTTGAGAATTTAAATCAAAAAATATTAGATGCAGTAAAAAAATATATAAATGATTATTGCTTTTCTCATGAAAAAGAATTAACTAAATTAGCACAGGAAAAGTATGAAGCAAAAGATGATACAAGAATATTTGAATATAAAAAAGAAATAAATAAAATGTTTATTACTCAAGATAATCCAACAGCAGATTTAACAATTTCAATTAATAATTATGATATTGATTATGATAACAATATAATTTCATATTTAAATAATCCTAAAAAAGCAGTTGAGGAAATATCAAAAAAATTCATTGAAAGATATGGACAAAGTTATGGATTAGAATTGCTTATTTATCATGATAAAGTAAGTTATTTAGAAGAATTAAAAGAAAATAAAGATAATTCATATAATGATATTCATTGTTGTAAAAATATACTTAATTCAATTAAATATGTAGATGCTAAGACAGTTAATATTACAATTCAATATGGAGAAAACAGCTTAACATTTAAATATGAACTTGATGATTTAAGAAGTGCTTTAGCAAGTGGTAAAATGGAAACTTCAACTTATAATAATGGATATGGAATAGTATCAGACTTTGTTAAAGCAAATGATCCAAGTATTGCTAATAAGAATCAATGGAGATGTCCATTTTCAATTCCTACAATCACTTCTATAACAAGTGGTAGAAACGAAATATATTCCAAAGAAACTCCAAATATTGAAAAAGAAGTAGAAGAAGATTTAGAAATAGAAATGTAATTTAAGGGGTGATAATTAAATATGGATATAGAAAGATTTCTTTTAAACCCTGATGCCAATGATTTAGTTTTTGAAACCACTTATAATCATAAAAAGGTTCATAAAGAACAATTTGACGATAGATTTGTGGTTATATATACAAAAACAAATTATAATTATTTATCACAAGATGATTATGAAGTTGCTGGTTATTTAGATACAAAAGAAAGAGTTTTATATAACTGTACTTATTATCTAAGTGAATTATTACCTAAAGAAAAGAACTTAATTAAACAAAGTTCTTTTGGTGTTTTAGGTGAAAAACTATGGAATGAAATAGAAGATTATATTGAAAAATATTCTTTTGCAAATGAAGATAAACTAAAAGAAATTGCTACTGAAAAATATAACAGTTTAGAAGATTATAGAAAAGAAGTTTACAAACGAGATGTCAGGCAACAATTTGTTCAAGAAATGAAACCAATAATAAAACTTCAAAGATCATATTCTACTTATGATTTTACTAACATTCCAGAATATAAAGGTCATTATATAGATGTAGAATATTTAAACAATCCACAAGAAACGGTTGAAAAATATTCTAATAAGATAATAGAAACTATTGATGATTATAGAAATAATAAAGAAGACTTGGGACTAGAATTATTAATATTTCGTGATAAAATCAAATATTTAGATATTATAAAAGAAAATAAAGATAATGAATTCAAAGATTTATATATCAAAAGAGAAATATATAATTCTATAAAAGATATAGATGCTAAGACAATTAATATTACAATTCAATATGGAGAGAATAGTTTAACATTTAAATTTGATTATAGTGCATTAAAAAGAGATTTAATAAATGATAGTAATGGTAGTTGTGGATATGGTAAAGCGTATGAAGAAGTATCAAACTTTATTAAAGAGAATTCTGAAAAAGAAGTAAATAGATGGACAGAAGACTTTAATTTTTCAAATATAACTTCTATCACTTATGGGAAGAATGAATTATATCATCATGATTTATCATCTTCAAAAAATATAGAAAACGATATTCAGGAACAAGAGGAAGACATTGAAATAGAAATGTAATTTTTTTATTCAAAATGTCTACTATTGTGGACGAAAGAAAGGAGGATTTGTTGATAAATAAAGATAATAAGTGGTTAGATTTTATTGCAGGTATAAATACAATTATGGTATCTAATGAAGAAGAATTTAATAAGTTTCAGAAATTCTTAGATGATTTGGGTATTGGAAAAATATTAAATGATTATAGAACATTTTCAGATTGGCAGCATTTATCTGAAATAAATAATAAGAATCCAAATTATATTGTTTTTGAATTTCAAATAACAAAAGGATTAACATTTGGATATACGAAAGAATCATCTAAAGATTGGTTTGGAGTAGAACCATTAAATGTAAAAGATTTAGAATCATTCTATAAAAATAGTAAGTTGTTGAGTATGAGATTTGAGAAGAAAGCAGAACTAGATTTAGAAGAAGAAATAGAAAAATAGAAAAGGAGAAATAATATGTTAAATCAAACTTTACTTGTAGGTAGAATTGTAGCAAATCCAGAAATGAAACAAACAGAAGCAGGAAAGAATTATGCGAGTATTACAATAGCTGTTCCTAAAAAATATACTAATGAAAAAGGAGAACATGAAGCTAATTTTATTGATATTACAGCTTGGAATGAAAGAGCAGTAAGAAAATCTGAGCATTTATTAAAAGGAGATCTTGTTCTTATTGAAGCATCTATTCAAACTAATTTAGTTGAAAAAGATGGTCAAAAAACAAAATATACAGATATAGTTATGGAAAATGTTGACTATTTAACTCATAGCAAAAATCAAGATAAAACTGTATCAAATGATGAAGTTGAGGAGGAGATAGATATATGATAATTAGAGATGATATAGAACTTGAAATAGTATATTCAAAAGAAGAAAAAATAGTTTATATAGGTACACCTTCCTCATCTGGTGCTAAATATAAATGTGAAACTATTGATGACTTAAAAAAGTCAATTGATAGTTATATTGAAAGTTATGTAGAATATGATAAAATTCCAACACATGAAGATGTTGAAATAGATAAATAATTAATGAAACCTAGATTTTTTATTGATATGGACGGAACTCTTGCTGAATGGAGAGATATAAAATCAAATAGTGAATTATATCAAAAAGGTTATTATGAATCATTAAAACCTAATAATTATTTACTAGAAGAAGTTAAGAATCTTATTAAAGAAGGAAAGGATATTTATATTCTTTCTTCTTTTTTAAGTGATAGTGATTATGCTTTAAAAGAAAAGAATATTTGGTTAAATAAATATCTTCCAGAACTACCAGTTCAAAAAAGAATTTTTGTTCCTTATGGTGATGTTAAATACAAATATTTACCTAGTAAAATCACATCTTTTGATTATTTGATTGATGATCATACAAAAAATCTTCTTGATTGGAAAGAAGCAGGAGGAACAGGAATAAAGTTTTTAAATGGAATAAATCATATTAAAGGTGTATGGCAAGGATTACTTTTAAGAGAAGATGAAAATATATCTAAGAACTTTAATTGGATTCTTGATAATTGTTTTAAAGAACCAGTAAATTCTTTTGAATTTCAAAATTTAGATGAAGATTTAGAGATGGAAATATGAAAGGAGAATATAAATTGAATAAAGCATTAGAAAAGAAAATTGAAAAGTTAGAAGGTTTAAAAAAGAAAGAATTAGAAAAAATAAATGCTATCAATATTGTAATATCTGATTATGATAAACAATTAAAAGTTTTATATGATTACAAAAAGCAACAAGAAAAAATTTATCAAATGCAACAAGACCTTGATACTAAAATATTGGGAGATAAATAATGAATCTTATTCGTGAAAAAATATCTCCAAATGGATATAGAAGATTAAATTTAGATATTACTGTTGATGAAAATGAAGAACCAAATCATGATAATGTATTTTGGTATGGAGGTAAAGTTGCAAGTATAAAATCATCACAAGGTGAATATGTGATTTATGCAAGAGGAATTGTTTCTTGTGATTTAATTGCTAAGAAAGATTTTATTGATGACTATGGAGAACAAATAAAAAAGGGTGATTTAATAGCAACTATAAAAGATAAAAATGAGTCTGGCTCATTTAAAAAAGAGATGACACCTTATATAAAAGACGACAATGATTTATCAAATATTTTGTCTGAAGAGCATGAATTATATGAGCTAGATATAGACAATAATAATTGGTTTGAATTGTCATTTTATAATAAAAATGGAGAAATAGAATATGATGATGTTATGGATTCTGATACTTTAAAAGACGCAGTAGATGAAGTATTAGATATGATTTGGGAACAAAATAAAGATAATAAATTATATTCAATTTACTGTCGTGTAGCTAATTCTGATGGTGGAACACTACAAGCTATTAAAAACCAAATAGATAAATGTTTGTATTCTATTAATCAACACGCTGAAGGAAATACTGAATTAATTAGAATATATTTTGATAGATGTTCAGGATTAAAAAATCATGAAAAGGCGTTTGGAAAAGCATTAGAAGATATAAAAAACAATAAGACATTAGATTTATATTCAGTTAATATTTCTAGATTATCAAGAAATGTAAAAAGAATGATAGATATTAGAGAAATATTAAAAAATAGTGAATCAGATATATTTTTAGTTAATGAAGATAAATATGTATATAAAGAAATATTTAATGAAATTACTATTCCTATATTTTATGAAATGACAGATGAAGAAATAGCCGAAGAACCAGAAATGGATGAAATAGAATATGACTAAACTTCCAAAAACTAGACAAGAATTAATTGATATGTATATTAAAAGTTTAGAGGAAGGAAATATTCCATGGGAACAAATGTGGAAGACTTCTATTCCTGAAAATGCTATTTCTGGAATAAAATATAGAGGCGTAAATAATTTATATTTATCATATATTGCTTATAAAAGAGGATATAAAGATAATAGATGGATAACATTTAATCAAATGGGCAAAAAGCGTTGGAAATTTGTTGGCTCTGCAAAAGGTCAAGGTGTTCCAGTAGAATGGTGGGCAATGAAAAATAAAAGAGATAATAAGATAATTAGTTTTGAAAAATATAATAAAATAATAGAAGAAAATCCAGAAAAAGAAAAAGAATTTAAAATAAGTAAGATGAGTTATACAGTATTTAATGGTGATTTAGTTGATGGATTAGTTAATGACAAAGTAGAACAAAAACAAGAAATTATTAGTAATGATTACATTCAAAATATTATTGATAATATTGGTGTAGGTTATAAAGAAGAAGGAGAAGAAGCTTATTATAGTCCTTCTAAAGATATAGTTGTTTTACCACCATCAAAGAGTTTCAAAACAAGTAATTCTTATTATGCTACACAACTCCATGAACTTGCTCATTCAACAGGGCATGAAACAAGATTATCAAGAAATCTTAAAGATCATTTTGGAACAGAAGGTTATGCTAAAGAAGAATTAAGAGCAGAGATTAGTTCTTCTTTTTTGATGCAAAAGTTCCATTTGGAAGAAGATACAAGACACTTAAATAATCATAAAAGTTATGTTAAAAACTGGTTAGAAATATTAAAAAACAATCCACAAGAATTATTTAATGCAATAACTGATGCTAATAAAATTGTTGATTATTTAGAAGAAAATAGTATTAAAAAAGAAAAAAATCAAGCTATTGATTTAGAACTAGAAATGGAGATGGATAGATAATGGATAAAGATGTTTATTGGACATTACCTCATCAAAAAAGATATTTTATGTCAACTACAATTGCAACAGATAATTTGATTGTTAGTTTATCTGAAGAAAATATGACAGTAAAAGATGTATATGAAGCAATTAATTATGATGAAGATGCAAAAGAAGTATTAAAACATTTTATTGATGCAGGATATGAAAATTTTATTATGAAAGATTTTGTAACTCAAAATGATAAAAGAATTTATAGAAAATACGATAATAATAAAATTATAGGAATTCCAGCATCAGATTTAAATAGAGTTATAAAAAAAGAATTAAGAGAAAAAGAGAAGAATCAAACTAATAATTTAGAGCAAGAAATGGAGATGGATATATGATAGAAGAGTTTAAAAAAATAAAAGAATACTCTGCATCTTTTGATAATTATAGTATTTATGATTATTGCTTTTTTATAGGAATAACAAATGTTAAAAATGATATTCCTGATGAAGAACTTGAATTATTAATAAAAAAATGTTCTGAAGTTCATGGAGATTATACAGATCCAATTGAACTAGGACAATCACTTGCAAACGAAATATATCAGGAACAAAATATAACAATAGATGATATTAAATCATTAACAGTTGATGAATTTTATGATTGGTATAATGATGGAAAAGAACTAGGAAATCCACTTGAAATAGATTCATTAGATGAAAGAGAGGTTGGATAATATGGATGTATTTGATATGTATAAAACTATGCCAGAATTTCATAAAAACAATATAAAATCTTATTATATTCTTAAAGGAATATACGATTGTTTTCCTGATATTGATTTAGAAGATGTTAAATTTATTTATAATATTTCATTAAAAGTTGAGAATGAAAATATAAATCCGTATTCTATTTCTCATTACTTAACTGATCATTATACAAGAGGAAATTTAACAAAAAAAGATTTAGAAAAAGCAACTTCTGGAGAAATATCGGAAGCAGTTTATTATGATAGTTTAGACTATTTTTCATCATTAGAAATTGATGAAAATGAGAAATATTTTTAATAATTTTTGAAAAAAATCTACTAACTGTCAGCGACTATTTAGTGGGTTTTAGGGATATTCCCTAACAAGCTTAGGGGTGTGTCAACACCATGCTTGATATATTATACAAGACTACTTAGTTACCTCACTTCTGAATAAAAAGGAAAGGAGTTAAAAATGGAATTTAAATCAATGGAAAAGTGGCGTGTTCAACAGAAATTTAATTTAACTGATGAGCAGTTTGATAATGTAGTTAAGAAGATGAAAAAAAGACATCCATTAGAGAGTTGGGTTCATAAAAGAATTGCTTCTAATGGTGAAAGAGTTGTATATATAAAATTAGAATGTGTTGAGTGGTTAAGTGATGTATACTTTAACAAAAAATATTATTTAGATGCTGACATTGAATTTTTTCAAAAGCAAGTTCAAAGATTAGAAGAAGAATTAAATATTCCTCATAAGAAATTTGAATATAAGGATATATCATTGTATGATTTAAGAGATTATTTTAATAGAAGTAAAGCAGCAATAGGTATGGCAGTTCAAAGAATGGAAAAAAGAAATTCAACATCTTATAAATATGATAAAGATGGAAAGGTTATGATTTCAAAACAAGGTGTTAAGTGGCTAACTGAAAATTATTTTCGTAAGGCATATTTAAAAGAACTAGAATTATATAAGTTAAGTCTTCAGAAAGAGAAAAAGAAATTATATGAGCGATCAAGACGAAAGATATAGTAAATTAAGAAGACAAAAAATCAATGTTATGCTTAACGAAGAAGAAAGAAGAATCATAACTGAAAAAGCTATTAAGTATGGATATGGTGATTGTTTAGCTGAATATATTAGAGCGGCATGTATTTATGAGAATATTTATATTGAGGATATAGAAGGTAAAAATGAGATATGTAATTACATTAGTGATTTTATTCAAACCTTGAGAGAAATATTATATGAACAAAAAGCTGTTCTAAAAAATGTTTTGATTTCACCTCAAGCAGTAGAAAATATTAGTAATCAAAATAATCAGATTATAGAAATGATTGATATATTGTCTAGTTTAATTGTAGCAATCTTATCTGTTAATACTGAAAAGAAAATTCAACAAAGAATGAGTTTAATTGAAAAGTATTCTCCAGATGAAAACTTTTTAAGAAGAGTAATTAAGAAGAATGAAAGTATTTATTTGGTAAGACCTTCAAATTTACAAGTTCCAAATACAAAAAGCAAATATATAGTTTATTTAAAAAATAGTTATGTTGATTTTGATTTAGATAATTTAAATATGAATATATTTGAACAACAAGTAAATGCTTTTCGTGATGTAGCAATGAAAAAGAAAGCAATGCTATCTTTTTATAGAGAAGATAATAAATTAGAATGTTCAATAGTAATTGGATATGACGATTTGGAATCTGCTAGAAGATGTGCAAGTGAAATAAAATCAAATGTATATTATTATAATGATAATGAAGAATATGAATGGACAGGTGATACTTATTCCAGCGACAGCTAGATGGGCAGTTCATGGAGTTCAAGGTAGAATCAAATGTATTGATTATATTAAAAATCCAGAAAAGACTATGGGTGGTAAATTAGTTACAGGAATAAATTGTTCAGCTGAATTAGCACCTTATGATATGTTAAGAAATAGTCAAAAGTTTAATATTGAAGAAGACAATGATAGTAGAACTTGTTATCATGCTTATCAATCATTTGATCCAAAAGAAAAAAATTTAACTCCTGAAGAAGTACATCAGATGGGTATAGAACTTGCTAAAAGATTATATCCAGATTTTCAAGTAATAGTTTGTACCCATGTAGACCATTTACATTTGCACAATCACTTCTGCATATCATCTGTAAATATGAAAGGTAGAAAACTAGAGGATAGATTATCAAATCCTGTTGAGGGTTTATATGGATTAAGAGATGTAAGCGATCAAATTGCTTTAGAACATGGACTTCATATAATTGAAGATGCTCCTAAGATTGGTCATTATCATAAAAATAAATATTTGTATGATATTGCAAATAAATCTTGGAGGCAACAAATTATAGAAATGATTGATACATTAAAAGATAGATGCTATTCATTTGATGAATTATTAGAGCAACTAGCTTTAGAAGGATATTTAATTAAGCATGGTAAAAATATTCGTATAAAACCTTATGGCAAAGAAAGATATGTAACAATGAAAATATTAGGTAATGATTATAGTGAAGAAGCATTAAAACTATTTTTTAGAGAAAAAAGAAAAAATCAAAAGGTTATTAATTTTGAAGAATATAAATTAAATGTGAATGATAGTGATATTCTAAATATATATGATCAATTAGCAAGACTATCAAAACATTCAGTTTTATATACTATGCAAGATTTGGATTCAAATTCAGATTATTATAAATATTATAATTCTCGCTATTTAGAAGTTAAGCGTTATCATCAATTAGTAGATACTATTAATTTTTTAAATAATCATGAAATATATAATTATGATTCATTAGAAAATCAAATAGAACAAATAAAGAATGAAATTGAAGAAAGAGAAGAAGAATATCATTCTTTATTATCTAAACACGAAACATTACAATTAAGAGTTCCATTATGCAATTTATATATTAAATATTTAGATGATTATAATGGATACTTAGAACAACAAGATATATATCCAGTAGATGCTGAACTACCTAATGAAGTAAAAGCTTTTTTAGATGTAAAAGCAGAATTGAATGTAGATACTCCTGAAGAAGTAGAAGATATTATTTCAGAAGCAAATAAGATGAAAATAGATATGAATAAGAAATATGCCTATTTATCTTATTTAAAGAATAAAGCTAGTGAATTAGAAAAAATAAAAGGAATTTCATTGGAGAGTGAAAAAGGATATATCAAAAGTGTGTCTATTGGTAAAAATATGATTGATGAAAAACGCTCATCATCTGATAAATATTGTGTTCGTATTCCATATAGTGAATACTTTTTTTATGTTCCTAAAAAAAGTGTTGCGTGGATTAGTTATGATACTAGAGGAATTATTTATTTGGTGGATGATAAAGAGTATATATTATATGACCAGTATGATAAGGAAGTTGAAAGAGTAAATGGAGAAGAAATAGAAAAAATATCACAGGAAGAAAAGAAAAAAGTAAATGAATATTATAAAGGAAAATAAGGAGATGATAAAAGTTGAGTATTGCTAAAAAAATGAATTACTATTTTAAAGGATTAAAAGAACCACCTAAATTTGTATATAATGCTGAAGATATAAAATTATATGAAGAATATGTAAAAAAGAATATCGGTGATTTTGACAAAGTATATCATGAATTATATTCTCCAGATGTTCATTTAGATATTTTAATCATTCCACCTGATACTAAAAACAATTTTTACAAATTAGTTACAAGAGGATTAGGTGCATATAAAATGAATGTGCCAGATGTTATAAAGGATGAAGGATTAGATAGAGCTGAATTAGTTTTATATTTACCACCTGATTGGAATTTTGATTTTGAAAAAGAAGAAAATGGTTGGGTTATAAGTCAAATTAAGAATATTGCAAGAACACCTATAAAGGAAGATTCTTGGATAGGGTTTGGTCATACTTTTTCCGAAGATGAAAAAGCAACAATACCATTTGCAAAAAATACAAAGTTTTCAAGTACGCTTTTACTAAATGCTTTGAATAAAGATTATGAATTCTTAGACTTAACATTGCCAAATAAAGGTAGAATAAATTTTTATCAAATATTTCCTTTATATAAAGAAGAGATGTTATATAAGCAACAAAAAGGTGTAGAAGCATTAATGGAATTATTTTCGGATAAAGACCTTGTTCCAGTTGTAAATATAAATAGAAAAAACTATTGTGAAGATTTGATTAATAAGAATATAGATCAAGATTTAGAAGATGATATAGAAAAGGAGAATGAAATAGAAATATGAAATACTTAGATAATGAATTAGATTTAATTGACCATATTCTATATAAGCACAAAATATATGATATAAATTTAGAATATGATAAAAATAAAAACATTATTGCTAAAGATGATGATAATGTTTGGAAGGGTAAAGAATTCTATGACTTTTTATATGACGAAGTTTTTGTATATAACAGTCATGGTATGGTTGACTTATTAACTAGAGAAGAATTAAGACATTTAGATGAGTATAGAAAAAAATATGAAATATCCAATGAAAAGGAACTAAATGAGGAGATAGAAAAATAAACATGAAAAAAATAAAAATACTTTTCTTATTAGTATTATTACTTTCTTTATTATATTGTGTATTTAAAATATATCAAATATATAAAGAAGAAAAAGATGCAGCTAATATTAAGGAAGAATTAATAGAATTGATAGATATTCCTGATATACCACCTGAAGAACAATCATTTAGTGTTGATTTTACTGAATTAAAAAATATTAATCCTGATATTGTAGGATGGATTGTAGTTGAAGGAACACAAATAAATTATCCTATTGTTCAAGGAAAAAATAATTCATTTTATTTAAATCATTCCTATGATAAAAAATGGAGTGGTTTTGGAAGTATATTTATGGATTATAATTCATCAAAAGATTTTACAGATTATAATACTTTTATTTATGGTCATCGTACTAAGGATGGTTCAATGTTTGGCAAAGTATATAAATTTTTGGATGAGTCTTTTTACCAAGAACATCCATTTTTTTATGTTTATACGCCAAATAAAAATTATAAGGTTGAAGTATTTAGTGCGTATGTAGATGATACTGAATCAGAATCATACAATCAATCATTTTCATCATTAGATGATTACGAGGATTATATCAAGATAATTCTAAATAAAAGTAAGATTAATTCTAATTTAATTATTGATTATAAGAATGATAAGATTATAACATTATATTCTTGTTCACATGAACCGAATCATAAAAAAACAGATAGGTATTTTATACATGGTATTTTAAGAAGCATTTAATAACAGAAAGGATATGTTTGTATGAAAATAAATGTTATTTTTAATGAAAACGGGATTTCTATTATTGATGTATTAACAGATGATTTTATGGCTTTTTTAGATGAATATATAAACAAAAAATTAACAGGAAAGGATTCATAACAAAATAGTCGTGAATAATAATTAAAAAAATACAAATAATGTGTTATAATTGAAGTGAATAATTTGTAATAGGTGTGCCCTGTTTATGAATCCTTTACGAAAGTAAAGGAGGAAATGTGAATTATTCAATATTGTTAAAAATGTATTCTCCAGATGAAATTGCTAAGTATATTAGACTTTCATTAGAGGATAGAAGGAAGGGTGTTAAGGACGAGAGCGAAAGCATTTCTAATCAAAGAATAATAATTAATCAATTTATTGATCAAAGAGGAAACAAAGGTTCACAATGCAGAGAATTTGTTGATGATGGAAAGAGTGGAACAAACTTTGATAGACCAGGGTGGCAAGAGTTATTAGAAGAAATAGAAGCAGGAAAAATTAAAGTTGTTATTACAAAAAATTTATCAAGACTTGGTAGAAGTAATTTTGAATGTGGATATTATATGGATTATTATTTTCCTTCTTTAGGTGTTAGATTTATGACTGTTCAGGAAGATGTAGATACCGAACAAAATAAAGCTAGTAATGAGTATGCACCACTTAATAACTTTATGAATGAAAAATATTCTCGTGATTTATCACGAAATGTTAAGAATTCAAAAAGAGTAAAACAAGAAGCTGGTGAATATATTGGTGGAGGAAAAAACGCTCCTTATGGTTATAAAGTTGATCCAGAAGATAAACATCATTTAATTGTAGAAGAGTATTCAGCTAAAATTGTTCGTCAAATATTTGATTGGTATATTGAAACTGAATCTCAGTTAGCAGTTAGAAAAAAACTTTATGAAAACAATATTTTGACTCCAGCTGCTTATAAAAACCTTATTAAAATAGTTAGAAGACTAAAATGTCCATATCAATGGGATCAAAGGACAATACATGATATTCTTACAAATGAGGTTTATATTGGTAGTATGGTTCAACACAGATATGAAAAAAGAAGTTTTCGTAGCAAAAAACTAAGTAGAGTTCCAAAAGATGAATGGATAATTGTTCCAGATAAGCATGAAGCTATTATTGATAATGATACATTTGAAAAAGTACAAAATCTAATTAAAGCTAATCATCATTCATCTTCAGAAAATCCAGAAAAAGAATTATTGCATGGTATATTGTTTTGTCATGAATGTCAGCATAAGTTAAATCTTTCAAGAAATGATAGAGTTGGAAAAGATGGAACAGTATATCGCCATATTTATACTCATTGTACATATCATAGAAAAAATAGAAATTTACATGTATGTTCACTTCATTCAAATAATTATTTTAATGTTGAAGAAAGTGTTTTACAACAACTTGATAATATTTGTGATAAGTATATTAAAGTAATTGAGTACGAAAAATTAACAGAAGAGAAAAAGAAAAATATTAAAACCTATGGAACAATACTAAAAGAAAAAATATCTTCTTGTGAAGTTGAAATAAGAGAACTTGATGCAAAAATTGAGAAATTATATATGGATAGATTAGATAATGTAATTAGTATTGACACCTATCAAAAAATTTCGTCCAAATTAGAACAACAAAAAGAGAATTTACAATCTGTTGTTTCTGAATTAACTAATTCTTTAATTACTTACGAAGATAATCATTCTATGGATAAAATATTGGAAACAAATCAAATTGTAAAGGAATACCAAAAGAGTAGAAAAAAATTAGATAGGAATCTGATATTGAAGTTAGTAGATAGAATAGAAATCCATGAAGATAGAACTATTGATTTATTCTTGAAACTAAAGCCATTACAAGATGTTCAATAGTTTCTTATAACATATTGTCTATTGTATTACAAATTATGATTTGTACCAATTGGTGTAGTTAAAATAACACCTGCGCATGATCCAAATGACTATGAAGTTGGTTTAAGACATAATCTAGAATGTATTACTATTATGAATGATGATGCTACTTTAAATGAGTTAGTACCTGAAAAATATCAAGGGCTAGATAGGGATGATGCAAGAAAGCTAGTTGTCAAAGACTTAGAAGAGTCAGGATTACTTTTAAGTGTTGAACCAATTACACATGAGGTTGGGCATTCGGAAAGAACAGACGCTATAATAGAACCAATGGTTAAAGCTCAATGGTTTGTTAAGATGCGCCCTTTAGCAGATTTAGTTTTAGATAATCAAAAGAATAGTAGTACTAAAGTGCATTTTGTGCCTCATCGTTATGAAAAAACAATGAATCATTGGATGGAGATAACTTATGACTGGTGTATATCAAGGCAACTTTGGTGGGGTCATAGAATCCCTGCTTGGTACAAAGGTGATGAGGTATATGTTGGTATCTCTGCACCTAAAGGCGAAGGTTGGATACAAGATGAAGATGTTTTAGATACTTGGTTTTCTAGTGCTCTATGGCCATTTGCTACCTTAGGTTGGCCTAATAATACTAAATTATTAGAAAGATATTATCCAAACAATACTTTAGTAACTGGTTATGATATTATTCCTTTTTGGGTTAATAGAATGACTTTCCAAGGTGAAGAGTTACTAGGTAAAAGACCATTTGAACATTGTCTAATTCATGGGTTAATTCGTGATAAACAAGGAAGAAAATTTTCTAAGAGTTTAGGAAATGGTATAGATCCATTTGATATGGTAAAGGAATATGGGGCTGATGCTTTAAGATATTACCTTGCTACAGATGTTTCAAATGGTACAGATATGCGTTTTGATGAAGATAAAATTAAAGCTAACTGGAACTTTATTAATAAAATATGGAATGCTTCTAAATTTGTTTTAATGAATACTGAAAGCCTTACAAGTATTACTTTAGGTAATTTAAAAGAAGAAGATAAATGGCTTCTTACTAAATATACAAATACAGTTAAAGATGTAAAAAAATTCATGGATAAATTTGAGTTTAATAATGCTGGGTCTTTAATATATAACTTTACTTGGGAATGTTTCTGTGATAACTATATTGAAATGGCTAAATTTAATTTAGATGATAATACTACTAAGAGTGTTTTAGTATATGTTCTAACAGGTATTTTAAAAATGTTACATCCTTTTATGCCATTTGTTACCGAAGAAATTTATAGTAAATTAAGTATAAAAGAAACTGAATCTATTATGATGAGTACTTATCCTAAAGGAGAAAAAAAGTATATTTTTAATACTGAAGAAGAATTAATAGATGATGTAATTAACTTTGTTCGTAGTTATCGTAATTTAAAAGTTACTAATAATATACCAAAAGATGCAAAAGTATTATTTAATACAGAGTATGACACCACTTTAATAGTAAATTTATTAAAATTAAATGATCACGTTATTACTAAGAGTTTAGAACTAGATAATTATATGGTTAACTCTAAATTTATTAAGGCTACTGTTTTTTATACGAAAGTAGAAAGTGAGACAGATATTGCTAAAAAAGAGAACTTAATTAAAACTTTAGAGGCTTCTATTTTAAGAAGAAGAAAATTGTTAAGTAATGAAAATTATGTTAATAAGGCACCTAAAGAAGTAGTAGAAAAAGATAGAGAAAAACTAGTTCAAGAAGAAGAACAATTAAGGGAATTAAAGAAAGATTAAAAGTATAGGACTATTTAATGTAGTCCTTTTTTATTGGATTAAAAAGAAAAGAATAATACTTATAATTGTAGCTATAACGCGGCCTTTTAAAAAACTTAAATAAGAAATTAAAGTATCACTTATTATGCCTTTTACTTGTAAGTGTATGGATAAACCACCAAAATTAATAAATATAATAGCAAGTAAGGCTTTAAGACTTATATTAATGTTTCTTGTACCTAATTCGTAAAGGCCACTTGTAAGTTCTAAAAGTCCGGTTAAAATAATGTTTTTACTTGGGTTAATTAAAGAGCCAATAATATAAAATATTGTAATAACACCTAAAATCATTAATAAAGTGTTCATGGCATTTTTAATACTATTAATAAAGTAAGTACCAAATTCTTCTTTAATTGTCTTGTTATCTAAAAGGGCTATATCTATAGTTTTACGTGAAAATATGCCTATTAAAGTATTAACAATGTAAGGCATAATAAATATAGGCAGTATTATCTTTTTATTGTCTTTAAAAATAAATGTTAGCATAGTATATAAAAATAAGGGATTCGCAAAGTAACTAAAACTTAGAAATTTATTAGCTTCATTAAGAGATATCTTTTTTTCTAAGTATAACTTTTTTAAGACATAGACATTTGTTGGAGTGCCAGAAAATAAAGAAATAATAAAAATAAAGGGACCATAGGAAGATGAGTGAAAGATAATCTTAAAAAATTTACCTAAACTTTTAGCAAATAATAATGGTAAATCAAAATATAAAAGAATATCACAGATAATTAGCATAGGTAGTAAACTTGGATAGACACGGGTTACAAATAAAATGCATGACGTTATAACACTTTCATTAATAATAGGCATATTTATAAATAATAAGATCATGAAAATAAGAGATAAGCCTAAAAATAATTTGTTTTTCATATTAAGAATATATGTTTTATATTTAGGTTTATACATTATATAATGTGTCAAATACACAAGATCTTCACATATAATTAGTTTCTTTTTGCTATAATTAATTAAGGTGATGATAAATTGGTAAAGATACGTGATGAAATAATAAATTTTTTTAAAGAAAATATTAAGTTTTTAGTTTTACTTATTACTTTAGTTCTTTTGTTTACTATTGAACTTCCTTATAAAGTATATGCTCCAGGGGGGATGGTGGAATTATCAAAAAGAGTAAGCGTTAAAAATGGCTATGAAACAAAAGGTACTTTTGGTATGGCTTATGTTTCTATGATAAAGGGGAGTATTCCATATTTGTTACTTTCTTATGTAGTACCTGATTGGGATATTGTTAGCGATGCAAAGATAAAGTATGATAATGAAACAATGAAAGAGAGAATAGAGGCTGACAAGATTTTAACAGAGCAATCTATTTCTAGTGCTATAATAGCGTCTTATACTTTAGCTGGTAAAAGCGTTAAAGTAAATGAGGAAGTAGTACATATAACTTATATTGATGAACAGGCTAATACTGATTTAAAAGTGCTTGATATAGTTAAAAGTGTTGAAGGACACAATATTAAAAATACTAAAGAATTAAAAGAATTATTAAATAATTATCAAGCTGGTGATAAAGTAGTATTTAAGGTTTTAAGGGGTGGTAAAGAAATAAATGCAGCGGCTACTCTTTATGATAGTGGGGATGGGGCTAAAGTAGGGGTTATGCTTACAGAAACATATGATATTATAGAAACACCCGATTGTAGTGTTACAATGAAACAAAGTGAGTCTGGTCCTTCTGGAGGCTTAATGATGAGTTTACAAATATATAATGATTTAACAGAGAAAGATATTACTAAGGGTAAAAAGATTATTGGTACTGGTACGATTGATAATGATGGCACTGTCGGGGCAATAGGTGGAGTTAAATATAAATTAATTGGCGCAGCTAGAAAACATGCTGATATTTTTCTTGTACCAACGGATAATTATGAAGAAGCAATAAGCGTTAAAGAAAGTCATAATCTTGATATTAATATTATTGCAGTAAGTACTTTAAAAGATGCAATAGAAGCTTTAGAAAAAAGTTAGATGGGTGATAATATGGGTAATTATATTAATGAATTATTAAAAGAGCTAAATATAGATATAAGTTATTATGAAAAAAATGTTTTAGAAAAAGATTCTTTTTTAGAAGAATTAAAAAAACAAATTGTTAAATATAGTAGTATTTATGAGACAAGTAGTGAGTTAGAAAAAGAGAGTATTAAACATAATCTTACTAGATACTATAATTTACTTTATTATATTAATGCTAAAAAGAATAAAGAAAGAATGTATGTACTAGATAATGAATTACAAAGGATACCTAATATATTTATATTAGATGATAAACCTACTAGATTTAGTATTGATGAGTCTATTCTTGCTAATTTAGACATAGAAAAAGGACTTAGTAATGATGAGGCTTTGACTCTCCTTCAGTGGGTTGTTAATAATGCAAGGGATAACTTGGGATTGGCTTATAAACAAGATAAGTCTAGTTGCAGTGTATATTCTAATGATGATTTATCAGGGGCTTGTGGTTTAAGTCAATACTTAACTCTTTATCCTTTACAAAAATTAGGACTACAAGTAACTATAAATAATGTTGGTGATGCATCTATTATAAGACATGCTTATGGCACAGTTTTAATTCCTATTAATGAAGATGGGAAAATAATTAACAAGAGGTTTTTAATTGATTGCACATATAGACAATTTTTTCTTTTAAGAAACAATCTTATAAGTAATTATATTAATAGTACGCCAGATATTGGCTTCTTTGTAAAAGAAAGTGAGGAAGAGACTAGGCTTGCTAAAGAGCTATTAAGTAATGGTTTTACTGATGGGGGAAAAGAGGCTTTAAGTCTTTATTTAAAACCGTTTTATGCTTGTTCTCTTACTATGGATAAAGTCTTTAAATTAGATAAATTATTTAATGAGTTAGATATTTTAGATATTGTATTAAATAAGGGTGAAGAATTTGATTATGATGAAGAGGAAGTATTAAGTTGGGGGATGAATATAGAATTACCTACTCATTCTTCTAAGAAAAAATAATTATAAATTTTAAGACTTACTACGATACTATATTCTTTCTTGTATAGAATAAGGCTATTTATCTCATAAATAATATGGGTGATTAAATGGCAAAATACAAAGTTACAATAACGGGAGTTAATACTAGTAATTTGAAAGTTTTAAAAATGGAAGAGCAAACCCGTTTATTTAAACTTATGCAACAAGGTAGTAAAGAGGCTAAAGAAATGTTAATTGAAGGTAATTTGAAATTAGTTTTAAGTATTATTCAAAAGTTTAAAAACCAAAATTATAATTTGGATGATTTGTTTCAAGTAGGAGTAATTGGTCTTATTAAAGCTATTGATAACTTTGATTTATCATATAATTTGAAACTTAGTACTTATGCTACACCACTTATTATTGGGGAAATTAAAAAATTTACTAGAGAAAATACAAGTTCTATTCGGGTTAGCAGGGGTACTAAAGAATTTGCCTATCAAATACTAAATTTTAAAGAAGAATATATGAGTAAATATGGTATAGAGCCTTCTATTAATGATTTAGAAAAGCATTTTAATGCTTCATCTTATCAAATTAGACAAGCTTTAATGTCATTAAAAGAACCAGTAAGTATTTTTGAACCAATATATAATGATGGAGGGGAAGCTATATATCTTGCTGATAAGCTTAGTGACGATACTAATTTAAATAATAATAAAGATGAATTATTACTTTTAAAGAAAGCCCTTTATAAATTGAAAGAAAGAGAAAAAAATATATTAATGGAACGTTTTTTTGTTGGTAAGACCCAAATGGAATTAGCAAAGACTTTAAATATAAGTCAGGCTCAAGTATCGAGGATTGAAAAAAGTGCTTTAAAAAATATGCGTAAATTAATGAAATAATTACTTAAAAGGGTTTTCTAAATTCAAATTTTTTTGTATACTTATTATGTGGTGATTGTATGAAAGAAAAAAATATTTATATAGTTATGGGGGTTTTAGTTTTATGTCTTTGTTTGGGTGGGAGTTTATTTTTTAGTAAAGATTTTAAGAGTAATCCAAAAGAGGATAAGGCCTCTTTTTATAGTGATATTTCTATAAATGATGAAGCTGTTTTAGAATTATATCAGAATACTATGGCTAGTGATGAACTTTCTTTTAATTATGACTTGTTAAAAAATAATGTTATTACTAATTCTTATATGATTGGGTCTGGTCTTGCTAAGGCTTTAAGGGATAACGTAAAAATGCCTATATCTAGTAGTGAAATAAATTTATATATTAGAAAAATATTTGGGGATGTAAAAGTTCATTATGAAGATATTTTATTAAATGGTCAAAAATATAGTTTTGATTCTGATAAAGATGAATATGTTATTAAGGAAATGGATGATTATAGTAAGACGGATAAAATATTAAGTAAACTTGTTAGTGCTAAAAAAAGTACGACTGAATATATTTTAACTATAAAAATGGTCGTGGTAAATAATGCAAACAATAATGTTTATAGTGATATTGATTGTACTAATATTATTGATAATAGAGAAAATATTAATATAGATGATTATTTAGATGAAGCAAGTACTTATAATTATCATTTTACTTTTAATGGGGAAACTTTTGTTTTAACTAGTGTTACTAAATAGATACTCTTTATGAGTATTTTTAATTTGCGTACATATCATTTTTCGGTTATAATTTAAGTGCACTATAATATGAAAGAAGGATAGTATGAAAAAAATAATTTTAATAGATGGTAATAATTTAATATTTCGTAGTTATTATGCTACTGCTTATTCTGGTAATCTTTTAAAGAACTCTAAGGGAATGCCTACTAATGCCTTATATGGTTTTGTAAATATGATTAATAAGATAATTGCTGATGAAAATCCTACTTATATGGCGGTTGCTTTTGATATTGGTAAAAATTTTCGAAAAGAAAAATATGCCTTTTATAAAGAAGGAAGGAAAAAAACACCAGATGAACTTCATATGCAAGAGCCTTATGCTAGACGCCTTTTACATGCAATGGGTATACCTTATTTTGAACTATGTCCTTATGAAGCTGATGATATAATTGGTACACTTGCCAAAATGGTTGAAGAAGATAAAACTTTTGTGGGAACAATTGTATCTTCAGACCGGGATTTATTACAGCTTATTAGTCCTGAAGTAGAAATGAAACTTTTAAAGCAAAAAGACTATATTCGATATAGCAAAGAAACATTTACACTAGATTATGGCATAGATCCCATTAAAATCATTGATTTAAAAGCCCTTGCAGGAGATGCTTCTGATAACATTCCGGGGGTTAAAGGAATAGGTGAGAAGACAGCACTTAATCTTTTACAAACTTATGGTAGCCTAGAAAGCATTTATGAAAATATTAATAAGATAAAAGGTAAAACCAAAGAAAAATTACTAACTGATAAAGATAACGCTTTTATGAGTAAAGAAATTGCTACGATTTATAAAGAAGTTCCACTAGCAATAAATAGTCTAGAAGATCTTAAAATAACTCCTCCTAATGAAGAAGAACTTAGAAGTTTGTATGATGATTTAGAGTTTTATTCCTTATTAAAAGGGGTAAAAAAAACTAGTGAAATGGTTCCTCATGAATACTTTGCTATATCTTCTATAAGTGAGATAGAAGATGCAGATGAATATGCTTTTTATTTAGAACTTGATGATTATAATTATCATACGGGAAATATTTTGGGAATGAGTATTTCTACTAAAAATAAAAATTATTTTGTTAGAAATGAGTTAATTAAAGATGCACTAGATTATTTAGATGGTAAAGTTCTTTATACATATGATTTAAAAAAGAATATTGTGGCTTTAGAAAAAATGGGTATTACTTGTCCTATTATTAATACTGATTTAATGATTCTTTATGCTCTTCTTGAAGATACTAGTAAAGATGATATAGCTTATTATATGACTAATAAAGGTTATGAAGTAACATTTTTGGATACTTTATATAAGAAAAAAGATTTTAGTTCTTTAGAAAAAGATATTACATTAAAATCAAGTTTTATTTTTGCTAGCCGTGATGAAGCTATTTTAACACTTAAAAGAGATGATATGTATGAATTATTTATGAGTATTGAGATGCCTCTTGCGAGGGTTCTTGCTAAAATGGAAATGACAGGTGTTAAAGTTGATTTGAGTGTTTTAGAAAATATGGGTGTTACATATAAAGAACGGTTAGAAAATATTACTCGGGAAATATATGAACTTGCTGGTAAGACATTTAATATAGCTAGTCCTAAACAGTTAGGAGAGGTTTTATTTATTGACCTTGGTTTACCTGGGGGGAAGAAAACACAAAAAGGCTATAAAACTGATGTTAAAGTTTTACATAAATTAAGAGAGAAACATCCGATAATTGATAAGATTTTGGAATATCGTAATATTAGTAAAATTTATAGTACATATATTGAAGGACTTGAGGCATATATTTTAAGTGATGGTAAGATTCATACCATTTTTAAGCAAAATTTTGCTCGAACAGGGCGTTTATCTTCTACGGAACCAAACTTACAAAATATACCGGTTCGGGATGATGAAGGTAAAAAAATAAGACAAGCTTTTCTTCCTAGTAATGACTTATTTTTAAGTGCTGATTATAGTCAAATAGAACTTCGTATTTTAGCACATATATCTGGATCTAAAGAACTTCAAGAAGCATTTATAAATGATGCTGATATTCATACAAAAGTAGCAAGTGATATTTATGGTGTAAGTGAAGATATGGTTAGTAAGAAAATGCGTAGTACTGCTAAAGCTGTTATATTTGGTATTGTTTATGGTATTAGTGGTTATGGTTTAGGGGAAAACTTAGAAATAAGTCCTAAGGAAGCTAAAGAATTTATTAGTAAATACTATGAGCTTTATCCAGGGGTTAAAAAATATATGGATGAAATAGTTGTGGAAGCAAAGGAAGAAGGCTCTGTAAGAACGTTATTTAATAGAAGAAGAACAATTCCGGAACTTGATAGCACTGAATATATGGTAAGGCAGATGGGGGAGAGAATTGCTCTTAATACCCCAATTCAGGGCACTAGTGCGGATATTATTAAAAAAGCTATGGTTGAAATAGATAAAGAATTTAAAGATAAAAATATTCAAAGTAAAATGATCTTACAAGTTCATGATGAGTTAATATTTGATGTTATTGAAAGTGAAAAGAAAATAGTTGAAGAAATTGTAAAAAGAGTAATGACTAGCACTATTAGTCTTTCTGTACCATTAAAGGTGAGTGCAGATTATGGTAAGAATTGGTATGATATAAAATAAAAGGAGAAAATATTATGATTAAAAATAAACCAGTAATTGGAATAATTCCAACTTATAATTTAACTAATGAGGCTAATGATCCGTATGCTGATCGGGCATCTTTCGTTAGGATGTATGAAGAAAAAATAACTAAAAGTGGTGGTATTGCTATTGGCTTATTAAGTCAAAATATTACCGACTGCTTAAGTATTTGCGATGGTTACGTTTGGCCAGGTGGAACTAAAATATGGCCTGATTTCTTTCCTGTTATTGAAGACGCAATTAAAAATAAAAAGCCTCTTTTAGGAGTCTGTCTTGGTATGCAAGCAATTGCCACGTACTTCAATTTAGTAGATGCCAATAAAAGTAATCCGGATTTGAAACAAGAAGATTTGATAAAACTTTTAAAGGATACGGATTATTATGTAAGAGTTCTTAATGATCCATCTAATCACAATTTTAATGTTACTAAAGAAAGTAGTACGATTGCATCTGCTCGTCACGAAATAAACGTTTTAAAAGATAGCTTATTATATAGCATATATGGCAAAGAAAAAATGCAAGTTGTAAGTCTTCATTCTTATGTTGTTCCTAATATTTGTGATACCTTAAAAGTAACTGCCAAGGCCGTTGATAATGTTAATGAATGTGTTGAATACACTAAGGACGGAGCTTTAATAATAGGACTTCAATTTCACCCAGAAATAGAGAGTGATAGTCTGGTTTTTGAATGGCTTATTCATGCTTGCTATAATAAAAGTATGATCCTTGTAAATAAAGAAAATGCAATTCCTGCATCTTACGAGCCTAAAATTGTTCGTTATAATTCTAAATATCCTGAATGTATAAATGATGGTGATATCGCCCTTATGGCTTATGATGCTTGGCTTTCTTTAAAAGAAGAAATGCACAAAAGAGGATTTAATATTGATGTTGAAAGTGCTTATAGACCTCATGCACTACAAGAGAAAATATTTAATGAAAATAAAGAAAAATATGGTATAGAACATACTTTAGTTTTTGTGGCTAAACCTGGTTATTCTGAACATGAAACAGGTCTTGCCATTGATATCTGTCTTGAAAAAGATGGACACTGGTACAACGAATTTGCAGATGAATTTACTGAATGCTATAAGGTGCTACATGAGATATGCGCTTGTTATGGCTTTATCTTACGTTATCCAGAAGGCAAAGAAGAGATAACTGGGTATCATTACGAACCTTGGCATCTCAGATACTTAGGTGATATAAATGTTTGCAAAGAAATAATGACAAATTCTAGTACCTTAGAAGAATATTACTTAAAAAGAAATAAAATTAAGAACATCTAGTTTATGAAAGCTAAATGTTTCTTTTTTATTGGATAAAACTCTTTTATTGAATTGTGATATAAAAGGCCTTGAAATAAAGAATTAAATTTTGTAAAATTAAAGAAGAATAGGAGAGATAAATCATGAAGTATAAATTC
>OIYP01000042.1_pt1 | contig 93663 bp, 92 predicted proteins | sample 1588261 | NCBI WGS metagenome assembly OIYP01 (sample SAMN03283293) | human gut metagenome | biome: human-associated habitat; material: feces | host: Homo sapiens | place: Peru | collected 2012 | reverse complement strand
GCAGCACAAGTCCTAATGTGCCCGGACGGCACATTTAGGACGCACACGTCACTCCGCCCCAACCTGAATCAGGCATGCTTAGAGTTTCTTATTTTCGGACAACGGAAACAAAACAGTCCCGGCTTGATGCAATTTGCCACTCACAAAACTGCGACGCCACCCTTAGCCGGGGAACTCATAGCCCAACAAACCATCATTTGTAAGGCAGCTCGAAAAATTGCAGCCAGGATTTTAACACAGCATCAGAAAAAGGGAAAAACCGGTTCAGATTCCAGTAAAAGGGAGAATATTTATCGGCAGAATTAATAATTTTTATTAACGTACCTGATAGATATTCTCCCTTTTGTATAAACTGGGTAAAATTTTAGTAAAACTTTACTAAAGCTATTGAAATCTGTAAAATCGTGAAATATAATGCAGAAGAAAGGCGTGATTATATGGCAACAATCAAAGAGATTGCTAAACTGGCACATGTGTCGGCGGCAACGGTGTCGAGAGTGTTGAATCAGGATGAGACATTATCTGTGACACCTGAGGTAAAAAACCAAATAATTAAGATCGCTCATGAGTTGAAATATGTCCCGCCTAAGATGCGTCATGCCAAACGAGACAGACAGATCGTCATCGGAGTTGCGGACTGGCATATCGTAAGAAGAGACAGGCCGGATGTGAGTATTACTTCGGCGGATAATTTATCCGGAAGTTTTGCACAGAAAGCAGATATTGTATTTTTACGTCTGGTTTACGGAGAGGTAAAGCAGGTGGACGGTATCATTGCATTTGGTTTATTCTCGGAAGTGGAAGTTGATTTTTTACGATCACTAAGCACGGAGATCCTGTTTGTTAATTCAGATAAAAAGGATTATGAGTTTGATCAGATCCTCATGGATTACGAGCAGGGATTAAGCGATATGGTGCATTATCTGATGGACGAGAAGGAGTATCGCAGCATTGGTTATATTGGCGGTATATATGAAGATGATATGGTGCGTATCGGAGAACGTCGTCTGAATGGATTAAAGCAGATCCTTCAGAAAAAAGGCTGTTATCAGGAAGGCTATTTTAAGGTCGGAGAGATCAGTCATGAGAGTGGATATTTGCTCACGAAGGAAATGCTTCTGACGGATGAAGTGCCGGAAGTTCTTATTCTGGGAAATGATGAGGTCGCAGAGGGAGCATTAGAAGCGGTCAAAGAATTAAAATACCGGATTCCAAAAGATATTGCGGTGGTGATTTACCGTGATATTGAGACACTTTCGACGAAATATCCGACGTATACAAGTCTTCGCATGCTGCCTGATATTGTATGGACGACTGCCATAAAACTTCTTTTGGAGCGGATCTTAGATGGCAGAAAAGATACGATGAAGGTGTATCTGCCAACAAAGCTCGAACTCGGAGACAGTGCCTGATCATTGGCCGGACAATTTCTGAAAGAGCAACAACAAAAGTGTGCACGCCTGCATGGAAATAGATGCAGGAGAGAGAGGAGAACATTTCATTATGAAGAAAAAAATTGCTATGTTACTTGCAGCAGCATTATGCATGGGTACATTTGCAGGATGTGGAAACAGCACATCAAACAACAGCAGCGCAGCAGACAACAATACGACAGATAATACAGTAGCTGCAACAGAGGGTTCTGACGTGGCAGCTTCTGCTGACAACGTAAAGATTGATACGTTAAACGTATACTTTGTTCCATCCAGAGATCCGGATGAGATCGTAACTGCAACAGAACCGCTTGCAAATTTAATGCAGACAGAGTTAGCAGGTTTAGGATATGATATCGGAGAGGTTAAGATCACCGTTGGTACAACTTTTGAGGCAGTAGGTGAGGCTCTTGCAGCAGGAACCGCTGATGTTGGATTTATTCCGGGTGGTACCTATGTACTTTATGATGACGGCGCAGATGTTATTTTAACAGCAACCAGAGATGGTTTAAATAAAGATTCGGACAACCCTGCAGACTGGAATGACGGACAGCCTACAGAAGGTACTGACAAACAGGCAGTTTCTTACCGTGCATTATTTATCGCAGGTCCTTCTGATAAAGGACAGGAACTTGCTGATAAAGTAAACTCCGGCGAAGAACTTACATGGGATGATTTAAACAGTGCAAACTGGAGTGTTATGTCATCTTCCTCACCGGCAGGTTATATTTACCCGGCTTTATGGTTACAGGACAGATACCAGAAAGGTATTACAGATCTTTCTTCTGCAGTACAGTCTGATTCCTACGCAAGTGCATTTGCAAGACTTGCTTCCGGACAGATCGACGTACTTGTAACTTATGCAGATGCAAGACGTGACTATGAAGAAAGCTGGACAAGTGAATTTGGTCGTACAAAATCTATCTGGGAAGAGACAAATGTTATCGGTGTAACAGATCCGATCTACAATGATACAGTTTGTGTCAGCAAGACATCTCCGATCATGGATGACGGCTTAAAATCAGCAATCCAGACAGCACTCATCAATATCGGTAACACAGAGGAAGGTAAGGCAGTTATCTCTATCTACAGCCACAACGGATATGAGCCGGCACAGTCTTCTGATTATGATAAAGAGAGAGAAGCACAGAAACTGATCCAGGAATTAAGTGCAGCAAACTAATCGTTACTGGAACGTTTGACAGGGAGTGGACAGTAACAACGAAATAATAACAGGCAGTATGACGGGCAGCAGGAGGGCTGCTGCAGAGCCGGGAAACCGGCTTTGCGGCAGCCTTTCAATGAGTATACACCTATAAAAAACACACACCATAAAAACAGCAGGTGAAAGAAAGGTTTGGTTTAAATTTATGATCGAGTTTAAGGACGTATCGAAGGTATATCCGAACGGGGTAGTGGGACTGGACAATGTCAATTTAAAGATCGAACAGGGTGAATTTGTAGCGATCATCGGTCTTTCCGGTGCAGGAAAGTCCACGTTACTGCGGACGATCAACCGTATGCATGACATCACATCAGGAACTCTGACGGTGGATGGATTAGAGGTTAAGAACTTAAAAGGAAAAGAGCTTCGTACTTTCCGCAGAAAGATTGGAATGATCTTCCAGTCATTTAATCTTGTCACACGAACAACAGTAATCCGTAACGTATTGATGGCAAAAGTGCCGGAGATGCCTTTCTGGAGAGTTCTGCTTGGTGTGTTTAAAAAGGAAGACAAAATGCAGGCACTTGAGAGTCTGGATAAAGTCGGTATTCTGGATAAAGCATATATCCGTGCAGACCAGCTTTCCGGTGGGCAGCAGCAGCGTGTTGCTTTAGCGCGTACACTTGCGCAGAATCCGGAGATCATCTTAGCAGATGAGCCGGTTGCAGCACTTGACCCGGTAACGGCAAAACAGGTTATGAGTGATTTCAGAAAAATTAATCAGGATATGAATATTTCTATCCTTATCAATATTCATCATGTGGAATTAGCACTTGAATATGCAGACCGCATCATTGGAATCCGCGCCGGAAAGATCGTCTATGACGGCCCTTCCGAAAATGTGACACAGGACGTGTTGAACACAATTTACGAAGGAAAGATTCCGGAGAAAACGGAGGAAGCGTAATGGGATTATACGATAAAATATTTAAACCGAAGAAACTTGTGCTTGCAAACGGCAAAGTTGTGGAAGAAAAATGCTCCCGTGCACCGCTTATCATTCTTCTGGTTCTGATCGCAACATGGATCTCCGTAAAGGTTACTGGTTTTTCCATGACAACGCTTGTGACGAGAATCCGGTATTTCTTTGATATTTTAGGACAGATGTTTCCACCGAAGGTTGGTTATATTTCAAGCATCTGGGGACCACTTTTTGATACGATCAAAATGTCACTGCTCGGCTCTTTTGTGGGTGGTGTGCTTGCGATTCCTTTTGCGATTTTAGCGTCCAGCAACCTGATCAAAAATAAAGTTGTGATTGGTGTGGTCCGTGTATTTTTAAGTATCGTGCGTACGATCCCGACGCTGGTTGCCGCCCTGATCGCAACTTATATCTGGGGACTTGGTACGATGGCAGGTACCTTTGCAATCGCAGTATTTACCTTTGCATATGTCGGAAAACAGTTATACGAGATGATCGAGACGGTCGATATGGGGGCATATGAGGCGATGGAAGCCATGGGTGCAGGAAAGGCGTACTCCTTTATTTCTGCGATCATGCCGCAGGTACTGCCAGCATACATGTCTGTATGTTTATTCTGTTTCGAGGGAAATGTCCGTTATGCAGCGATCTTAGGTTACGTTGGAGCCGGCGGACTCGGTCTGATCTTAAATGAAAAGATCGGCTGGCGTGAGTATGACAGTGTTGGAATGATCCTGATCGTTCTGTTTGGTACAGTTCTTATTATTGAAGCAATCAGCCATTATATCAGAAAGAAATTAACGTAGGAGGAACCGGCAAAATGAATGAATCAATCAAAAAAATGTACGAGCAGGAACCAAAGACCTGGTACGCAAAGATCATTGTGGCTTTGATTGTTGCAGCACTTCTTGCATGGTCACTTTCTACGGTTCAGTCTACCGGATCAAACGGAAGCGGACTTTCCGTCGCAGGAAAGATCATCAGCGGAATTTTCCACCCGGATACGAATTTACTGTTTGACCTCTCCACATCCGGTGTTGCTTATCTGTTACTGGAAACCATGTGTATCGCATTCTTAGGAACGATCGTCGGTGCAGTATTATCCATTCCGCTTTCTTTCCTTGCGGCAGCAAATCTGATGCCGAAGCCGGTTGCACTGATCTTCCGTGTATTTATTATGGCGATCCGTACGATTCCGGCATTTGTATACGGACTTATGTTTATCCGTGTGACAGGACCTGGACCATTTGCCGGACTGCTTACCATGTCACTTTGTTCGATCGGTATGATCAGTAAAATGTTTATCGAGAGCATAGAGGATCTGGATACTAAGATCCTGGAATCCTTAGATGCAGCAGGATGTACGATGTTCCAGAAGATCCGTTACGGTATCTTATCCCAGTTGTTCCCGGATTTTATGTCTACTTTGATCTATCGTTTTGACATGAACTTGAGAGATGCAACAGTACTTGGTCTGGTTGGTGCCGGTGGTATCGGTGCACCGCTTATCTTTGCGATGAGTGCATACAAATGGAATCAGGTAGGAGCAATTCTTGCCGGACTGATCGTACTGATCTTAATTATTGAAGTTATCTCATCAAAGATCCGTACAAAATTAGCAAGGGGTTAGTAGTGCGAAAAATCCATATATGAAAGATTTTACGCACACAAATTTGAGTCGCATACTCAAATTTGCAGGTTATTGAAAGGGATAAAACATGCAGCAGAAAAAGTTAAAAGTTTATTTTACCTCAGATGTGCACGGATATTTTTATCCGACGACTTATGGGGATATGGATGTAAAACCGGTAGGACTTTTTGGCTGTGCGGCAGATTTTAACAAGGATGATGAGACACTCATCATAGATGGCGGAGATATTTTACAAGGCTCCGCCTTTGCTTATTACTGCCGTCAGGTTGCAAACTCTCCGGAAGTGATCGCAGATATTATGAACGACTGCGGTTATGATTATTATACACTTGGCAATCATGACTTTAATTACGGACTAGATTATCAGGCGGCATATCGCAATAGAAATAACGGTGTATGTGTGTGCCAGAATATCATGGATGAGGAAGGAAACACCCTGTTTCCATGGAAACTTCATACGATGAAAAACGGATTGCGCATCGGTATCACTGGTATTGTAACGGATTATGTAAACATCTGGGAAAAAGAAGAAAACATAAAAGGAATCCATATTACAGATCCTTTTGAGGCAGCGAAGAGGGCACTTGCCCAGATGAAAGAGCAGACAGATCTTACGATCTGCATTTATCACGGAGGTTTTGAGTGTGATTTAGAAAGCGGAGCGGTGCTTTCTAAGACGACTGAAAATGTGGGTTACAGGATCTGTAAGGAACTGGATTTTGATATCTTACTGACCGGACATCAGCATATGTCTGTGCCTGGAAGAGAGCTGTTTGGAACTTATACAGTACAGCCATGTGATAATGCAAAAGAATATCAGTATCTGGAGGTCACCGTGACAGAGGATAAAAAGAGCATCAGGTCCGAATTGCGGCAGTCAGATCCCACAAAGGGGGCTGGGCTTGCAGATAAATACCGTTCTACGGAAAATTCCGTGCAGGCATGGCTTAATCAGCCAATTGGTCATTTGAGCCGTGCAATCATGCCGGAAGAAAAGGTAAAAATGGCATTGAATGGCTCACCGATCGCCGATTTTTTAAACCGTATCCAGCTTCATTTTTCGGGAGCAATGTTATCGTCCGTCGGTCTGGCAAATGAAATCGCAGGTTTCCGCAGTGAAGTGAGCACACGCGATATCATAGCCACTTATCCATATCCGAATACACTTGTGGTCTGTGAGATCACGGGTGCACAGCTAAAGACAGTAATGGAGCGCAGTGCAGAATACTTTGCATATGATAACGAAGGAAATGTCTGTGTTTCCGACAGCTTCCTGGTTCCAAAGGTGGAACATTATAATTATGACTATTATATGGGTGTGGATTTTGAAATCAATCCAAAAAACCCGGTCGGAAGCAGGATCGTGGGGCTTTCAAGAGACGGAAGGCCGGTTTTAGATGAAGATAAATTTACATTATGCCTGAATAATTACCGTTACAGCGGTGCTGGTGGATATGATGTTTACACAGAATGTCCGCTGGTCAAAGAAATCAATGTGGAGATGGTGGAACTGATCATGGATTATTTCCACGAATATCCATATATTGAGGTGTGATGTACGAAAGAATAAACTTGACAGAATGCATTCTATGAAATAAAATCAAAGAAACGCATTGAAGAGAAGAGTACTGATCGGAAATTTTAAAGAGAGAGATACATTTTGGTGTGAGTATCTTAAAATGGAACTTCAGGAAGACCACCTCTGAGCGGCCCTAATCCGGTCCGGTGATTCCGTTATCATCAAAATGAGTGATTTTCCACATGGAGATAAACGGGGTGGAACCGCGGATAAAAATGTTTATTCGTCCCTTATACAGATACGTTGTCTGTATAAGGGACTTTTTAGTTTAGGAAAAGGAGATTAATCATGGTAGATTTTAAAGAAGACGAGAGACTGAATACGCTCAACCATTCCTGTGCACATGTGATGGCACAGGCAGTAAAACACTTATATCCGAACGCAAAGTTCTGGGTAGGACCTGTTGTAAAAGAAGGATTTTATTATGATATCGATCTTGGCGATACTGCTGTCAATGATGATGTGATCGCAGCGATCGAAAAAGAGATGAAAAAAGTCTGCAAAGAAGGTAAAAAGATTTACAGACGTGAGATCTCAAAAGCAGAAGCGTTAGAGCTTTTTAAAGATGATGAGTACAAACTTGACCTGATCGATGGTTTAGAGGATGGAAATATTTCCGTATACGATCAGGGCGATTTCACGGATCTCTGCCGTGGACCGCATGTTGACAATACCAAATTATGTAAAAACTTTAAACTGATCAAATATTCCGGTGTTTACTGGAAAGGTGATGCAAATAACCATGTAATGCAGCGTATCTACGGTGTATGTTTCCCGACTGCAGAAGAGTTAGAGGAGCATTTAAAACTCTTAGAGGAAGCAAAAGACCGTGATCACAGAAAGATTGGTAAAGAGATGCACCTGTTTATGTCTGACGATCTGGTTGGACGCGGACTTCCGATGTTCCTTCCAAAAGGATACACGGTATGGCAGGAACTTGAAAATTATATCAAAGCGAAAGAGCGCAAACTTGGTTATCTTCACGTTATGACACCTTGTGTTGGTACCGTAAATCTTTATAAAACTTCCGGTCACTGGGATCACTACAAAGAGAATATGTTCCCGGCAATGGAAATGGAGGGTGAATCTTTTGTACTCCGTCCGATGAACTGCCCGCATCACATGATGATCTATGCGAACAGAATGCATTCCTATAAAGATCTTCCAATCCGTATCGGTGAGATCGCACATGACTTCCGTTTTGAGGCAAGTGGAACTTTAAAGGGTATCGAGAGAGGAAGACATTTCTGCCAGAATGATGCACATTTATTTGTAACACCGGAGCAGATCGAATCTGAGTTTGCAAAAGTAGTAGAACTGATCTTTGATACTTACAAAGATTTCAATATCACAGATTACCGCTGTGTACTCTCCTTAAGAGATCCGGAAGATAAAGTCAAATACCATGATGACGATGAGATGTGGAACAACGCAGAGAATGCTCTCCGTAAAGTACTTGACGATATCGGTATCGAGTATACAGAAGAGATCGGCGAGGCTGCTTTCTACGGACCAAAACTTGACGTTAATGTAAAACCGGCGATCGGTAATGAGTATACACTTTCAACCTGCCAGTTAGACTTCTGTCTGCCGGCAAAATTCAACCTGTCTTATATTGACAGCGACGGAACCAAGAAAACACCGGTTGTTTTACACAGAGCGATTTTAGGTTCTCTCGATCGTTTCATGGCATACATTTTAGAGGAAACAAAAGGAAACCTGCCGTTATGGTTAGCTCCGGTTCAGGCTAAGATCCTTCCGGTCAAGAATGAGGATGAGGAACTCAACGCATACTCTCATGACTTATATAAGTATCTGGATGACAACGGAATCCGTGTTGAGATCGACGAGAGAAATGAGAAACTCGGCTACCGTATCCGTGAAGCACAGATGGAGAAAGTGCCGTATCTGTTAGTGCTTGGTAAGAACGAAGCAGCTGACGGAACCGTAAGCTACAGACTGCATGGAGAGCAGAATTCCACCACAGTTTCCAAGGAAGATTTCCTTGCACTGTTAAAAGAGGATATCCGTACAAAGAAGATCAATCCTGCAGCATTAAAATAAACAGAAATATGAAAATGCGGTGTGTCCGGCAGGATGTGCCGCATTTTTTCAGTCAGACAGGAAACAAAAACCTGATAAATAAATTGTCAAAGATGTATATTGTAATCAAAATTAAATGATAGTAGAATGGTATTAATATAAAATCGTTTATGAGAATAAATCAGAAAGAACAAAGGAGGATATTGATGTGACCCTAAGTGGAAAAGTATCATTAAAGGTAAAAATGACGATTCTGATTATTGAGATTTTAATAATCGGATTATATGGAGTAGTTGTCGGAGCAAAAAATATGGGTACTATCCGTAATGATGCGATCACCAGCATGGAAGAATATGTAAGTGAGGAACATCCGGAATATTCCCAGGAAGAAATACAACAGGAACTGCAGCCGATATTGCAGAAAATGCAGCAGGAAAAGAAAGCAAAACAGGATCAGTTTTTCTATTTCATGGTTATTATGTGTATACTCACGGATATATGGGTACTGTATCTTACATTCGACATTACATCAGGCGTCAAAAGATCTGCGCTGTTTGCCGAAAAAATGGGACAGGGCGATTTTACGCAGCGTGTGGATGAAAAATACCTGAAACGTGAAGATGAGATCGGTATTCTTGCACGCAGCATCCGTGACATTCATCACAATATGAGACATCTGATCGGCTATGTACAGCGCGAAGCGGATACATTGGATGAAACGGTTGGAACAGCAGAGGCGGCACTGGCAAAACTTGCGGACGAGATTGACAGTGTATCTGGTATCACGCAGGAACTTGCAGCCGGAAATCAGGAGACCGCAGCAGCAGCACAGGAAGTGAATACGATGTCCGGAGAGATTGAGGAAGCTGCAAAAGGAATTGCAGAGCATGCGCAGGAGGGAAACGGAAAAGTTGACGAGATCCATACCAGAGCGGCTGATACGAAACAAAAGATCAGTGCAAGCCGTGCAAATATCAGGAAAGTGCATGGGGAAATCAATGAGAGCTTATCGGAAGCACTTGAAAATGCAAAAGTCGTGGAGCAGATCGGTGTTCTTGCGGAGTCCATCATGGGAATCACTTCTCAGACAAATCTGCTGGCTTTGAATGCATCAATTGAAGCCGCAAGAGCCGGAGAGGCGGGAAAAGGATTTGCAGTTGTTGCAGATGAGATCCGTAATCTTGCGGAGCAGTCGGCGAGCACGGTCGGGAATATTCAGGAAGTGACAGAGCGTGTCCAGACAGCAGTTGCAAGACTGACCACAGATGCAAAACGTCTGTTAGAGTTTGTGGGAGGAGACGTCACGGAGAGTTTTGATGATTTTGAAAAAATGGCAGATGATTATAATGAAGATGCAAACTATGTTGAAGAACTTGTAACGGATTTCAGCGCGGCATCCGAACAGCTTTTAGCTTCGGTCAGCGGAGTGGTTGCAAACATTCAGGAGGTAGCGAAAGCTGCAAATGATGGTGCGGCAAGTACCGGAAGCATTGCAGAGCGTGTTACCAATGTTGACAGACAGGCAGAAGATATGCGTGAACTGATGAAACAGACGCAGGAGGCATCTTTGATGCTGCGGAAGGACACAAAGAAATTTACGGTTGCATAGACAGGATCAATCTATTGTAAAAAATATTTTGGATAAAGTAAAAATTAGGACTGCACCACCATTTACTAATTTTAAAAGTTCAAGTAAAATATAAGTAAAAAAAGCAAAATTATGCTTTGTAAGACAGGGAGACTTATATGTTACGGGAAAAGATCAAAAATTGGAAAATGGGACTGGCTGCAGTCCTTGTTTTTGTCCTGGTTTTGGGAATGATGGGGATGTCCGGCAGTGTGAAGGCGGCAGACCAGACGGACTCTAAAATGATTGATATCATGTTTGTGCATGATACACATTCCCATCTGAACAGCTTTTCAACGGTAGTGGACGAAAAACAGGAAATGATCGGCGGGTTTGCAAGGATCAAGACGCTGATCGATGAACAAAAGGAAAAAAATCCGGATACATTAGTAGTGGATGGTGGAGATTTTTCCATGGGAACGCTGGTGCAGACCGTTTTTGAGACACAGGCGGCAGAGATTCGGATGTTAGGGGCACTGGGCTGCGAGGCGACAACACTTGGCAACCATGAATTTGATTATCGTTCAAAGGGACTTGCTAAGATGCTTGAAACCGCGGCGGAAAGCGGAGATACCGTGCCGGAACTTCTTGTCTGTAATATCAACTGGGATGCCATGGAACAGCAGGGACTCTCAGAAGGACAGCAGCAGATCCGTGATGCATTTACGGAATATGGTACGAAAGATTATGTGATGGTGCAAAAGGGCGATGTCCGGGTGGCGCTGCTTGGCGTATTCGGAAAAGATGCACTGACATGTGCACCGACCTGTGAACTGCAGTTTACGGATCCGGTGGAAGCAGTAAAAAAGACTGTAGCTGAAATTAAGAAAAACGAAGATGCGGATATTATCATCTGTCTTTCCCATAGTGGAACTTCAGAAGATGAGTCAAAGTCAGAGGATGAAATTCTTGCAAAAAAAGTACCGGATCTGGATGTGATCATCAGTGGACATACGCATACAAAACTGGAGGAGCCGATTGTACATGGGGATACCTATATCGTTTCCGCAGGGGAATATGGCAAGTACTTAGGTTCCTTATCGCTGGAACAAAAGGATGATGGGCGATGGAGCATGAAAGAATATCAACTTACTCCGATCGAGACAGATATTGCGGAAGATGCTGCAACACAGGAAGAAATCAATTCTTTTATGGCGACGGTGGATACCGATTATCTGGCACAGTTTGGGTTTACGAGAGAACAGGTACTTGCGGAAAATGATGTAGCATTTGACAGCCTGGAGGATCTCTACAACATCCATACCGAGCATAATCTGGGGGATCTCATCGCAGATGCCTATGCTTATGCGGTCACAAACAGTACGGATTATAATGGCACTCCCGTGGATGTGGCGATCGCGCCGAGTGGAACGATCCGTGATACCTATACAAAAGGAAACATTACGGTGGAGGATGTGTTTAATTCGTTTTCACTTGGAATCGGTGCGGACGGTGTGCCGGGGTATCCGCTGATCGAAGCATATCTGACAGGAAAAGAGTTAAAAACTGTGGCAGAAATCGACGCGTCCGTGTCTGATCTGATGACATCTGCACGTTTGTATATGTACGGTTTGCAGTTTACTTACAACCCGCATCGTATGATCTTAAACCGTGTTACCGATGTGTATCTGCTGGATGCAGATGGCAATCGCAGGGAGTTAGAAGATGATAAAATGTATCGCGTGGTGGCGGATCTTTACAGTGGGCAGATGCTGTCTGCGGTGACGAAAACATCGTATGGACTGTTGTCTGTTGTGCCGAAAAAGGCAGATGGAACACCGATTGAAAATTTTGAAGATGTGATTTTGACAGATAATGGCGGGGAATTAAAGGCATGGACGGCGATCGCACATTATATGGAGTCGTTTCCGGATGAAAATGGAGATGGAATTGCGGATATTCCACAATATTATGCCGGATTGCATGAAAGAAAAGTGGTAGATGATTCGTCTGATCTCATAAAATTAATAAAAAATCCGAATAAATATGCCGTCATGATCGCAGGAATCGTATTGATCGCTATTTTACTGGTTGTTTTGCTGATACGGTTAGTGTTAAAATTAGTAAAATATCGAACAGGAAAAAGTTTATAGGTTATTGAAAGGCATGGTTATTAACATGAGTGCGCAGGACAGAACAGAAGAAATTTTAAGACGGATGCATATACTGCTTGCAGGCAGTGAGTCTTATGACGGTATTGGCAGTAAAATTATCCTTGATAAAAAAAGAATGTTAGAACTGCTTGCTGAGTTAAATAAGGCTATCTATGCCATGATGGATGAGTACGAACTGACGACACAGGGGAAAGACCGTGCCAGACGCGAGGCAGCGAAGATTGGGGAAGATATCTTAAAAGATGCCAGTGGAAAAGCAGAGGATGTGTATGCTGCGTCCGTTATGTATACAAATGAGGCATTGCGGCATGTACAGGAGATCATGCAGAGGGCGACAGATGCCATGCAGGAGATTTATAAGGATGCCAATGAAAAGCTCCAGAAAGAAAAAGATATTGTAAGGCGTGATCAGTCAGATCTGAAAGGGCATCTGCAGAATCTTGCCGATACGGATAAATATTTAAATTTGATTGAGGATCGCAACCGTGAGATTGAGAAGGAAAGAGCGAAAGAAAAGGGTGAGATGGAGCCATCCCCTTATACTGCGGTCAAACCGGAGATCAGAATCAATCAGGAGTATTTTGAAAAAGCGGGAATTGTGCCGGAAAATGAACAGGTGGAAGAAATTCCGGAAGATACCCGGGAGGAAAGTACCCCGAAAGCGGAAGTAAATGTAAATGTCAATCTGGATGCTGAGTATTTTCACTGGAAAGAGGGCGAAGAACATTCCGGTGAAAAGAAGCCGGAAAAACATTCTTTTTTTTCCAGACATCATAAAGATTAAAAGGAGAACGTGATGTTAGAAAAGCAGGAGAAAAAAGAATCTCACAAAAAATGGGAAAATCTATATGTTTTTACGGGACGGAAAAGTGACCTGACAACGATGATTTCCATTGCAGTCATAAATCCGATGATCCTGTATGTTTTTATCGGGTATGTGGCAGGTAAAAAGATCAGCCTGTCAGCGTTGTTTCTTATTATTGACGGAGTATTGTTTTTACAATGGGGACTGCTGGTAAAAAGACGCAAAAGAAAGCTGGAGATGCCAATACAGGGAGAGGCAGAACGAATGGATGCCATCAGGAAAAAAATAGATGAACTGGATAATGACTGACAAACAGAGGGAGACAGCCTTAATGACCGTCTCCCTGTTTATATCCTGTATTGGAAATGATCTGCTGACTGTTAGAAAGCACGGTTGCAGATGGTGTGTAATTGTTATCATCAAATAAGAACTGATGTAATTGTGTGACGTTAGAGGCAAGATCACATGGAATAACAACATCACCGATCTTATCGTATTTGTGTGTTGTTTTTTCATATGGAAAACCGGTTGTATCGCCAATGTTATAACTGAAAATTTTTGCAGCAAGGGCAAGCAGATCCGTGTTAGAAAAACTTGTCTGAATATCTCCGAAAGCTGCGTTGATCAGTTTGTTGAGTGTCAGAATATTGGATTTCTGGGCTTTTTGCATCATTGCAGTTAAAACGGTACGCTGACGTTCTGTTCTGCGGTAGTCATCACCGCCACCATAACGGATTCTTGCGTAGGCACATGCCTGTACACCATCTAAGGTGTAAGTTCCACCGGAAGCCGGTGGTGTGGAATTGTGGTCGGTCAGCTCATTTAACTCTCTCATATAACCGGTCATCAGGCTTGCCTCATCGTCTGTGATCGTGATATCCACACCGCCTAAAAGGTCGACACATTCGATGATCGCATTAAAATCGACAGTTACATAATCTGTGATCGCAAGGTCAAGATTTGTATTCAGCATGGAGAGTGCCTGTTCCGGGCCGCCTTTTGCGTATGCTGCATTACATTTCTGATAAGTACCGCTGCCAGTATCTAAATAAGAATCGCGGTAGACGGATACCAGATTGATCGTATGCTGTTTTGTATCAATGTTCGCTAACATGATGACATCGCTGTTTCCCTTGGAGAGACTGCCATTGGAACGATTGTCAAGTCCGAAGAGAGCGATCGTTTTGTAATGAGCCATCGATTCTTTTGTCTCATCGGAGAGGTCATCATTGATGGAGACATCGTTCATGTCTAACTTATTTTTTTCAATTTTAGATAATTTGGTTGTGATAAAAAGGGCAATGGCGAGGAGCAGAATGATCACAAACTCCAGAATAAGGAGCATGATCTTTTTCTGCTTCCTGCTTTTGCCTGCAGTGTGCACATTTTTTTTCATAAGAATCCTCCATTCCTGCGCTGTCTTTTTAATAAAAACAACGTTTTTATTTGCATATCAAGTTTGTGCGTAAGCACAAATCTTGCGTGTGAAAAATGTATTTTTTATACTATCCTCCATTTTGTATAAAACTCTTTGTATTTACAGGAAGGATGTGGAAAAGTCACGGACTTCCTGTCTATACCTGTGTGGGTACGAAAGATATCATAAGGCGGTTGTACTTTTGATGCAATAAAGTATTTCTTAAATTTGAGGTAAATTTCTTAAATTAAATTAAGAAATGTGGGAAATACTGCATATGCAGCAGCAATTTAAAGGAATATTAAGAAATCCGCTCTATAACAATTTAAACTTTCCTGTTAAAATAAATGTAAAATCTGGTGTAATACTTAAAGTAAGACACAAAAAGAAGCGGAGGTTCTTATGCAGACAATTTTAGTGTGTGATGATGATAAGGAAATCGTAGAGGCGATCGAGATATATTTACAGCAGGAAGGATACCATATTTTAAAGGCATATGACGGTGAGGAAGCATTGGAAATCTTAAAAGAGAATGAGGTTCATCTTCTGATCATGGATGTGATGATGCCGCGTCTTGACGGAATCCGTGCAACTTTAAAGATACGTGAAGAAAGCAGTATCCCGATCATTATTTTATCCGCAAAAACGGAGGATGCAGATAAGATTTTAGGTCTTAATATAGGCGCAGATGATTATGTGGAGAAACCGTTTAATCCTCTCGAACTGGTAGCAAGGGTCAAATCGCAGTTAAGACGTTATACCCAGCTTGGAAATGCGGCAGAAAACAGCGCATCTGTGTATACAGTGGGAGGATTGTCGATCAATGATGACTTAAAAGAAGTTACGGTGGATGGCGAAGTTGTAAAACTCACACCGATCGAGTATAACATTCTTCTGCTTTTAGTCAAAAATCAGGGAAAGGTATTTTCTATTAACCAGATTTATGAGAGCATCTGGAATGAGGATGCGATCGGGGCAGATAATACGGTTGCAGTGCATATCCGGCATATTCGTGAAAAAATCGAGATCAACCCAAAGGAGCCGCGTTATTTAAAGGTTGTGTGGGGTGTTGGATATAAGATTGAAAAGAACTGATTCTGGGGAGATTCCGTGCGCTGGTATATAGAATAAGACCCTGCACGGAGATGGAGACTTCATATGGAAAAAAAATCATACACATATGGCAGTAAGTTAGCAGGCATGATCCTGCATCTGTTTTTTACGGTAATCCTCACGATCGCCGTATATCTTCTGGCATCGTTGATCAGTAAAAATATTCTGCAGGTAACGGATATCGGAACAGATGATTTTTTTAATTCCGGATACTATACAAAATGTATGGAGCAGAAATGCAGTGAACTGACCGATTACCTTCATCTGTTACAAAAAGGTGATAAGCGGAGTGCGGAGGACGATAAGCGTTATCTGCAGTATACAAATGAGTTTAAGCGTGAAGACACCAATTTCTGTTACTGGTATAAACAGAATGGGGTGTGGTATACCAACCAGCCGGATTCGGTGGAAGGTCAGGAGTTTGATACACAGACCGTTCTCATGGAGGCAAAGACCATGGGAGATTATCTGCTCTATGATATGGAGAAAAAGGAATTTGGCACCGATATCCGCGGCATGGAAAATTATTTTTTTGGCAGTTACAACAATCAGATGTATCTGCCGTTAGAAAATGTGGTGCTTGTGATCGGGGTGGATACGGATCTGACGGCAAAAGATGATCTGTATGATGCCGAGGTGGAATATGTAAGACTGCATCCGTGGATCAAAGTCAGTATCGTTGCGGCATTGGTCAGTCTGATGGGATGGGTGTTAAGTCTTGTATATCTGACACTTGCGACCGGACACAGGGATGGAGAAGAAGGAGTTCATCTTAATTTTATCGACCGGATAAAAACGGAGATCGTGACCGCCGTTTTTATTGCAGCAACCAGTGAACTTATCATGCTTTTGTCCCATGTAAATAATAAAACATGGAATGTATCAGGACTTCTTGTTGCATCGGGAACGGTCAGTCTCTTAATTGATGTTCTGTTTCTTATTTTTTACCTGAGTATGGTACGCCGGATGAAGGCGGAAGTGATGTGGGAAAACAGTCTTGCATGCTGGCTTGTAAGGGGAATGGATAAGTTCTTTGAGAAGAGGACGGTAACGGTACGTGTGCTTGTTGTCTTTGCAGTTCACATGATCGTCTGTTTTGTGCTTGCCATGGGAGCATTTTATTACCACCAGGTGATCTGTCTGGTGCTGCTTCTGATCTTCAGCGGAATGGAGGCATATGCGCTGCTTCGGTCTGCGGTTGAGCATTATCAGGTGTATGAGGGCGTGGAGAAAATTACAGAAGGTGTGTTAAGCAATAAGATTGACACAGAAGGGCTGCATGGAGAAGATAAAAAACTTGCAGAGGCGATCAACAATATCGGCAGCGGTCTTTTACATGCGGTGGATGACAGTACGAAAAACGAGCGTATGAAAGCAGATCTGATCACGAATGTTTCACATGATATTAAAACACCGTTAACCTCCATTATTAATTATGTTAACCTGATTAAACTTGAACAGATTGATAATGAGCGAGTGAATGGCTATATCAGGATCTTAGATGCCAAGTCACAGCGATTAAAGCAGCTTACCGAAGATCTGGTCGAGACATCACGTATTACGTCCGGAAATGTCAAACTGGATATGCAAAAGATAGATCTGGTGGAACTCATTTATCAGACCGCAGGTGAATTTAACGAAAAATTTGAGGCAAAAGAGCTGACGATCGTTACAAAACTTCCGAAAACGGAAGTAATGATCCGTGCGGACGGCAGACAGCTGTACCGTGTGATCGAAAACCTTTATAATAATGTTGCAAAATATGCATTGGAAAAAACCAGAGTTTATGTGGATGTGCATGTGCTTGAGGAAAAAGTGACATTTTCCATTAAAAATGTATCGGAGCGTTCACTGGCACTGGAAAACAGTAATGCGGGAGATCTGACAGAGCGTTTTATCCGTGGGGATGCTTCAAGGACAACGGAAGGAAGCGGACTTGGACTTTCCATTGCAAAAAGTCTGACACAGCTTATGGGAGGAATCTTTTTTATCGGCGTGGACGGGGATCTGTTCAAGGCATCGATCACGTTCCCGCTTTACAGAGAAACACAACAGGAAAATGATACAGATGAATAAGATAGCTGCCGCCAGACAGCAATCTGTACTTTCAAATGCTTTCGGTTTAACGTGTAAAAGTACTTGATTTTTATTCATGCTGTCTATATAATTCAAGATAATAGAAAAATGGGCAAAAGAATGGAGGAAACCATGAAATTATACGATAGAGGTGTATATCTCGTAAATGGAAATGAACTGGTGCAGGATGGTGCAAATGCCATTGAAGAGGTCAGAAAAAAGACCGGTGCAGCAGTGACAAAAGAACAGGCAGCAGAAAATACGATTGCTTATGGCATCTTAAAAAATCATAATACATCCGGCAATATGGACAAACTTCAGATCAAGTTTGACAAACTGACATCCCATGATATCACATTTGTCGGAATTATCCAGACAGCAAGGGCATCAGGATTAGAGAAGTTCCCAATCCCATATGTACTGACCAACTGTCATAACAGTCTTTGTGCAGTCGGAGGAACGATCAACGAAGATGACCACATGTTTGGTTTAACCTGTGCAAAGAAATACGGCGGAGTTTATGTACCTCCTCATCAGGCAGTTATCCATCAGTTTGCACGTGAGATGCTTGCAGCAGGCGGTGCGATGATTCTTGGTTCTGATTCCCACACACGTTACGGAGCACTTGGCACCATGGCAGTCGGTGAGGGTGGACCGGAGCTTGTAAAACAGCTTTTAAATAAGACTTATGATATCGACATGCCGGGTGTGATCGGTGTTTATCTGACAGGAACACCGGCAAAAGGTGTCGGACCGCAGGATATTGCACTTGCTATTATCGGAGAAGTGTTTGACAAGGGGTATGTAAAGAATAAAGTCATGGAGTTCGTCGGACCTGGCGTTGCAAACTTAAGCGTCGATTTCAGAATCGGTGTGGATGTTATGACCACAGAGACAACCTGTCTTTCCTCCATCTGGCAGACAGATGACAAAGTAAAAGAATTTTATGCGATCCACGGCAGACCACAGGATTACAAAGAGTTAAATCCGGGCAGCGTGGCATATTATGACGGAATGATCGAGATCGATCTTTCAAAGATCAAACCAATGATCGCAATGCCGTTCCATCCAAGCAACACTTACACGATCGAAGAGTTAAATGCCAACCTGATGGATATCTTAGATGACTGTGAGAAACGTGCAGAGGTAAGTTTTGATGGTGCGGTCAAACTTGACTTAAAGAGCAAAGTAAGAGATGGAAAACTGTATGTAGACCAGGGTATCATAGCAGGCTGCGCAGGCGGTGGATTTGAAAATATCTGTGATGCCGCAGACATCTTAAAAGGCGCAAGCATCGGACCGGATGAGTTTACTTTAAGTGTATACCCGGCAAGTACACCGATCTACATGGAATTAGTAAAGAATGGTGCAGTTGCATCCCTGATGGAGACAGGTGCGATCGTTAAGACTGCATTCTGCGGACCGTGTTTTGGTGCTGGTGATACACCGGCAAACAATGCATTTTCCATCCGCCACTCTACCAGAAACTTCCCGAACCGTGAAGGTTCCAAGGTACAGAAAGGACAGGTTGCTTCCGTTGCTCTCATGGACGCCCGTTCCATTGCTGCAACAGCCGCAAATAAAGGATTTTTGACAGCTGCAACAGACGTTGATGTGAACTTCACCAAACCGAAGTATTTCTTTGATAAAAATATTTATGCAAACCGTGTCTTTGACAGCAAGGGTGTAGCCGATCCTTCCGTTGAGATCCAGTTTGGACCAAACATCAAAGACTGGCCGGCAATGAGTGCATTACCGGAAAATATAGTATTAAAGGTTGTATCCGAGATCCACGATCCGGTAACGACTACCGATGAGCTGATCCCATCCGGAGAGACATCTTCCTTCCGTTCTAACCCGCTTGGACTTGCAGAGTTTGCACTTTCCAGAAAAGATCCACAGTATGTTGGCCGTGCAAAAGAGATCCAGAAAGCGCAGAAAGCGTTAGAAGCCGGAAACTGTCCGTTAGAGGCAGTAGAAGAGTTAAAACCGGTTATGGATGTCATCGATAAAGTGTTCCCGGAAACAAAATTTGAGGATAACCATTCCAATGGTGAGATCGGTTTTGGAAGTACGATCTTTGCAGTAAAACCGGGCGATGGTTCTGCACGTGAGCAGGCTGCTTCCTGCCAGAAAGTACTTGGCGGCTGGGCAAACATTGCAAATGAGTATGCAACGAAACGTTACCGCTCGAACCTGATCAACTGGGGTATGCTTCCATTCATTATTCCGGAAGGCGGGCTGCCGTTTAAGAATCTTGATTATTTATATATTCCAAATATCCGTAAAGCGGTTGAGGACAAGCAGTCTGAGATTACGGCATATGTGATCAAAGATGGAAAAGCAGAAGAATTTAAACTTGGACTTGGTGCGATGACCGATGATGAGAGAGAAATCATCTTAAAGGGTTGTCTGATCAATTATTACAGAGGGTAAAACCGCAGACTGATATTTTGGGGCATCGGCGCATGAGCACCGGTGTCCCTTTTTGCAAAATCCGGTAATTAATAAAAATTTCAGCAAAATCTGATTGCGTTACCTGTCTGCGAAGGTTATAATGAAAATATTAGATAAGACGGAGGATGGCAATTTGGACGAACAGGAGAAGATAAAAAAAACATCTCAGGAAACAGAATGGGAATTAAAACCACAGTATGTCATCATCGCACTGGTCGTATTTGTGACTTTCTGCTGTTGCATACTGTTTTTCTTTATGATCTACCGTTACAATGGATTCACAGACTTCTGGAAGAAGCTGTCTTTGATCTTACAGCCGATCATTATCGGTGTAGTGATCGCATATCTGTTAAATCCAATCATGAAATTTTTAGAGGGACACCTGTTTAAGTTTTTAGAGCCGCGGATGAAAAGCAAACGTAAAGCGAAAAAGACGTCACGGGGAATTGCAATTACCGGATCGCTGGTATTTTTAGTGGGAATCTGTGTGCTTTTGGTGGCGGCGATTGTTCCATCTATTTCTGAGAGTATCCAGAGCATGATCACATCGTTTCCACAGGAAGCAAAGGATCTGACGAAATGGGTAGACGAGGTGACAAACGGTGATACGGAATTTGCGTCCATGATACAGCAGGGCGTGGACAAAATAACGGATACGGTTGAGACCTTTTTTGAAGATGATATTTTTTCAAAGGTACAGACCTATCTTACATCGATCACAAGCGGTGTCATCTATGGAGTCAAGTTTGTTTTAAATGTGATCATCGGTCTGATCATTTCAGTTTATGTGATGGCTGATCAGGAACATTTTGCCGGACAGGCAAAAAAGATCGTATATGCACTGTTTAAACCGGTGCGTGCTAATGTCATTGTTGATACTGTCCGTAAGAGTAATGAGATTTTCAGCGGCTTTATCAGTGGTAAAATTTTAGATTCGGCGATCATTGGTGTGCTTGCCTATATCGTGCTTGCAATCATGAAGATGCCGGATACGGTGTTAGTCGCCGTGATCATTGGTGTTACCAATGTTATACCGTTTTTCGGTCCGTTTATCGGTGCGGTGCCGTCCTTTATCATTATTGTGCTGCAGAATCCGATACAGGGATTATATTTCCTGATCTTTATCGTTGTTTTACAGCAGATCGACGGAAATATCATTGGACCGAAGATCCTTGGAAGTTCTACCGGATTATCGGCATTCTGGGTTGTGTTTGCAATTCTGGTATTTGGCGGATTATGGGGATTCCCGGGAATGTTGCTCGGAGTGCCGCTTATGGCAGTAATTTATTATATTGCACAGAAAACAGTGTCTTATTTATTGAAAAAACGCGGACTTACAGCAGATACATCGGCATATGTATATCTGACAAAAGTTGACAGGGAGAGCAACCAGCCGGTTTATGATAAGAATCCGACCAAAAAAGAGCTGAAAAAGCATCGCGAAAAGCATATAGAAGAGAGTAAAAAAGAAGAAAAAGATCAATGACAGAAAAGAGGGGGAGCAGACTGCAAACCCCCTTTTTTTGCGTGTATCATAGCATTTTTTCTTAGATTAATTTTTGACATCTATATGTGCGTATGATAAACTAAGAACAAAAGAAGCAGCAAAAGAATAGCGCGTTCAAAGGTGGCATAATTTTGGATAAATATGAATATAAATTAAAACTGGATCAGATGAAATCACTGACTGCCGAACATAATTATGAAAAGGCAGCAGAGATAGCTGATACGATCAACTGGAATAAAATAAAAAATGTAAATGCACTTGTAAAAGTTGGAGAAATTTATGAGAATACCGGTCGTCTGGAGGACAGTCGTGAAGTTTTGCTCATGGCATATGACAGATCACCGATTGGAAGGATGATCATTTTCCGTCTGGCAAAGGTTGCAATCAAAATGAAAAATTTTGATGAGGCGAAGGATTATTATCAGGAGTTTGTGGAGATTGCGCCGCATGATAATTTAAAATATGTGCTGAAATATGAGATCTGCAAAGCGCAGGGTGCAAATATAGAGACTCTGATCGGAATCTTAGAGGAGTTAAAAGAACAGGAATATACCGAAGAATGGGCATTTGAACTTGCATGTCTGTACCATAAAGCGGGTATGGCAGATAAGTGTGTGGAGGCATGTGATGAGCTGGTTCTGTGGTTTGGAGAAGGTCCATATGTGGAGCGTGCCTTAGAGCTGAAGATGATCTATCAGCCATTAAATAAACAGCAGGAAGAAAAGTACCGGAGATTCTGTCAGAAACGTGAAGGCGTTGTTGAGGTCAGACCGGAGGAGGAACTTGATTCGGGGGAGATCGTTAATGAAACCGTGCAGATACCGGATGTGAAACTTTCACCGGAGCGGTTTAATACACAGAATCTGCAGGAAGAATTACAAAAAAGCATGCAGCAGATCATGCAGGCAACGGAAAAAGAAACCGTCACGGACAGTATGGATAATATCAAAAAACTCGTGGAGGAGATCCCTTATCTGCAGCTTCCGAAAGAAGAATATGATCAGTCCGGGGAAGATGAAAATAATCTGGCACATATAGAGTCGGATCACGAGATCGATGATTCATTAAAGATAAATTTTAAAGAGCTGCTTGCGGAAGAACATGACGGACAGATTGGAATGTATATGCCGGAAAAAACGGCATTAGAGCATCAGATTACCGGTCAGATGAGTATTGAAGAAGTTCTTGCCGAGTGGGAAAAAACAAAATATGCTGCCGAAGTTGCATTAGAAGATGCAAAGCAGCGCAGACTTGAATCGGCAAAGGCACGCGCCCTGCAGGAAGCTGAAGAAATTATGGGACGCCTTGCTGATATTATTCCAAAACTTGATGCAGGCGTTGCTCCGAAAGATATACTGCAGGATCAGTATATAGAAGGCAAGCCGCTGGAAAATGACAGGGCAGCAGCTATGGTTGCAAATATGAATCAGATCTTGCAGGAAGAGATCGAACGGATCTCGACTGAGACGGCAAACATTGATAAACAGCTTGCAAAGGCAGCCGGATCGGCAGCGACTGAAACCGCATCGCAGATAGCCGGATCGGTGGCGACGGAAACTGCACCGCAGATAGCCGGATCGGTGGCGGCGGAAACCGCACCGCAGGCAGCTGCATCAGAGGAAGAAACGTCCGGGCAGGAAGAACCATCAGAACTGGAAGTGAATGAGGATGAGATCGCAGAAGAAGTATCAGAGATGATGCAGACCCCGGAGAATATGGAAATTCCTGAGGAGGATCAGCTACAGGAATCCTGGACAGAAGAGGAAAAGGAAGATTTTTCTCAAGCAGATCAGGAAGATGAAATGCCGGATGTAAGGGCACAAGAGCAATCGGCAGATGATTATGATGTAATTACTGCCGATACGATCGACCTTGGAAAAGTGGTAACGGATCAGACATTAGCAGAGACAGTAGAACATACTGTTGATGCGGAAAGTGTTCTTCCACAGATCAGTGAGCCTGAAGATGAGGAAGATTTTGAGGCGGTTACATCTTTGAGTGAAGAACTGCGAGGGATATTTACTTATTTTGTTTCGATAAAAGGAATGGAAGAGCAGATATGTCAGGCACTTACAGGTGCGGCAAGACATCTGAAAACAGGGAAGGATGCCTCCACCGGAAACATGGTGATCCAGGGTGGAAGCGGAAGTGGAAAAACAGTTCTTGCAACGGCTATGGTAAAAGCCTTACAGAAGGAAACCGGAAGGTCGAAGGGCAAGGTTGGAAAGATCGAAGCATCCGCATTAAATAAAAAGGATGTTGCATCGTTACTAAAGAAGATTTCCGGTGGGTGTCTGATCATTGAGAAAGCAGGCGATATTTCCAAAGAAACAGCAGTCCGGCTGTCACTTCTTCTTAAAAGTGATACAAGCGGATTATTTGTCATTATGGAAGATACACATCGTGGAATTGAGAAAGCACTTGGCAGGGACGAGGGATTTGCTTCCCGTTTCTCTGAGAAAATCAATATTCCGATATTTACCAGTGATGAGCTTGTCTCATTTGCAAAAGCATATGCAAATGAACTTGGATATACAATAGACGAGATGGGTATTCTGGCACTTTATAACAGTATCAGCAATATTCAGAAATATGACAGGGCAACAACACTCACAGAGGTAAAGGAAATCGTGGATGATGCGATCAGTAAATCTGAAAAGGGCGGTTTACGAAAAGCATTTAGTATCATCACATCCAGAAGATATGATGATGAAGATTATGTGATTCTTCGCGAAAAAGATTTTGGAATCTAAAATATACAGGCTATAATCATGACATAAAAATAAAGGGGTGTAAGGGTATGGCTAATTTTTCAGAGTTGGATCGCTATTTATTTGGACAGGCGACGCATTATGAGATTTACCGCAAACTGGGGGCACATTTTACGGATCAGTATGGAATCCGTGGTGTATGTTTTGATGTATGGGCTCCGAATGCCGCGAGAATCTGGGTAATCGGTTCTTTTAACGGATGGGATGAAACGGCAGATGAAATGACAAGGCTTGAGCCGGATACGATGGGGATATTTGAACTGTTTATTCCTGGTATAGAGGAAGGGGCTCTGTATAAGTATCTGATCGAGACGAAAGATGGCAAGCGTCTTTATAAGGCAGATCCATATGCAAATTATGCGGAACTTCGTCCGGGAACAGCATCTGCAGTCGCAGATATAGATCATTTTAAATGGACTGATGAAAAATGGATGGAAGAGCGTGCTAAGACCAAAGATATCTATGCAAAACCTATGGCAATCTATGAGGTGCATCCAGGTTCCTGGAAACGACATCCGGGCAGAGAGGATGACGGATTTTACAGTTACAGGGATCTTGTAAAGTATCTGATCCCATATGTAAAAGAGATGGGGTACACACATATTGAGCTGATGGGTATTTCGGAATATCCATTTGATGGTTCCTGGGGATATCAGGTGACGGGTTATTATGCGCCGACTTCCCGTTATGGAACACCGCAGGATTTTGCATATTTTATCAATGAATGTCACAAACATAAGATCAGCGTGATCTTAGACTGGGTGCCGGCACATTTCCCGAAAGATGCACATGGACTGGCTGAGTTTGATGGGACATGTCTATACGAATATGCAGATCCGAGAAAAGGAGAACATCCGGACTGGGGTACAAAGATATTTGATTATGGCAAGAATGAAGTTAAGAATTTCCTGATCGGCAGTGCATTAATGTGGATCGAGCATTATCATATTGACGGACTGCGTGTGGATGCGGTGGCATCCATGTTATATCTGGATTATGGAAAGCAGCCGGGACAGTGGGTTCCGAATAAGTATGGCGATAATAAGAATCTTGAGGCAGTGGAGTTTTTTAAGCATGTCAATACACTGATCCTTGGAAGAAATCCGGGGGCAGTCATGATCGCAGAGGAATCTACAGCATGGCCGAAGGTGACTGGCCGCGTGGAAGACGATGGGCTTAATTTCAGCTATAAATGGAATATGGGATGGATGCATGATTTTCTGGATTATATGAAACTGGATCCATATTTCCGTAAGGACAATCATCACAAGCTGACCTTTGCCATGAGCTATAATGAGAGCGAGAAGTATATCCTTGTTCTTTCCCATGACGAGGTGGTACATCTGAAATGTTCCATGATCAATAAGATGCCTGGCGAGATGGAAGATAAATTTAAAAATCTGATGGTCGGTTATGCATTTATGATGGGACATCCAGGCAAAAAACTTCTTTTTATGGGACAGGAATTTGCGCAGCTTCAGGAATGGAGTGAGGCAAGAGAATTAGACTGGTATCTGCTGGAAAATCCGGATCATCAACATATGCAGAACTGGGTAAAGAAATTATTACATATTTATCAGAAAAACCCGGCACTTTACGAGCTTGACAGCAGTTGGGGCGGATTTGAATGGATCAATGCCAACGACGCTGACCGCAGTATTTTCAGTTTTATCAGAAAGAGTAAAGATGGAAAGAATAATCTGCTCTTTGTATGTAATTTTACACCGGTGGAACGCAAGGACTACCGTGTCGGCGTACCAAAACGAAAGACTTATAAACTGATCTTAAACAGTGAAGATGCGGAATTTGGTGGAAATGGTAAAGAATGTCCGGTAAGTTATAAAGCTGTTCGGCAGGAATGTGACGGAAGACCTTATTCGTTCGCATATCCGCTTCCGGGTTTTGGTGTAGCGGTATTCCGTTATTGAGATTCTGTAAAAAAGCAGGACAGAAGCTGGAATTATATCGAAAAACTTAATAAATACGCTGATGTATCCGATATATACATCAGCTATGGATGGCGCAGATATTTCAGGGAAATGAAAGTATGCGCCATTCTTTTGTCCTGATATCAGAGACTATGGGACAAATGTTTTGAAAAAACGGATACAGATGAATGAAGGAATTTACATCAGCCGGTGCAAAATGACAGAGATAACAAGGAGAGTCGGATCATGAGAATAGATAACCAACAGCAACAGAATAAGGGAGTAATGGATCTGATGCCGCAGACAGGAGCGGTGGAAGAAAAAAACGGGATACAGTTGTTTGCGGATGCGGTAAAGACGGAGAGCAGTAAAAAAGCGACAGGAACCACGTCTTTTCAGGCAAAAGAGGTTACTTATCTGAATCCGGCAAAAGAAGAGAAAAAGACGATCATAGATGAGATCGAGCAGTCAGGCTCTATGGATGCAGGGGAGAGAAAAGCTCAGATGGCAGTGCTTGCGGAGACTACTTCACCGGAAGACTATAAAAAAATGCAGGAGGAAGGTTTTTCACTGGATGATACCACAAGCAATAAGATCGTGACCGTCACGGATAAGATCAAAGCACAGCTTGCAAAAGCAGGGGTGGATATTTCTGCATTCGGAGATGATCTTGATTTTGAACAGCTTGCGCAGATCACGGGAAGCCCGGAACTTGCAGCGCAGATTGCAGACAGTCTGCGGGAGGCAGATCTGCCGCTTACAGATGATAATTTTAAACAGATCGCAGAGACAGTAGATATGGCAGACTCTTTATCGCCCTTGGATGATGGAGCCGTAAAATATCTGATTGATAACCAGTTAGAACCTACTGTGCAGAATATTTATTTTGCCAGACATTCTGCCAGCGCAGGCTATATGCCGGCAGAACAGCAGGATATTTCTTCTTTCCTTCCACAGGTGAAGAATGTAATCGCATCAGCAGGGCTGGAAGTAAATGATGATACAATCGCAACCAGTAAGTGGATGTTAGAAAACGATATACCGTTGACGAAAGAAAATCTTACCTATGCGCAGGCACTGCGTCAGACAGAACTTACTACAAGCGCAGAAAGTGTTGCTGCACTTGCAGCGGAAGCGGTCAGTGAAGGAAAAAGCGCACAGGATGCGGTGATACTTTCCGGTTACACATGGATGGAGCAGGCACAAAATGCTGTGGATACTGTAGAAAATGCAACGGATGAAGACCTTGTTTATATTGTGGAAAAAGGACTTCCTCTCACATTAGACAGCTTAAGGGAAGCTGCGGCAAACAGGGTATCAGAAAGCACAGTACAGGATGCGGACGGAAATTATACACAAAAAGGGCAGCAGCTTCTGACTGCACGCAGGCAGTTAGAGGAGATCCGTCTTGCCATGACTGCCGAAGCAAATTACCGTTTGTTAAAACAGGGTATTTCCATTGACACAGAGCCGCTGGTAAAACTGGTGGAGCAGTTAAAGGATCAGGAAAATGAATATTACAGAAATCTGTTAATGTCTGAGGGTGTGGATGCGACTAAGGAGCAGGTAGAACTCTTTGGAGAGGTTGATAAAAAAGTTACCGACATGCGTTATGTCCCGGCATATGTGCTCGGAATGAAAGATGCTGACGTGTCGACGATCAATGGTGTCCATGAGGCAGGAACGGAACTGAAAACTTCCTTTGAAAAAGCAAGCCGGCAGTATGAGACACTGATGACAGCACCGAGAGCTGATCTGGGGGATTCCATCCAGAAGGCATTTCGCAATGTGGATGATATTTTAAATGATCTTGGCATGGAACTGACGGATGAGAACCGTCGCGCAGTGCGTATCCTTGGATATAATAGTATCGATATTACGCAGGATTCTGTGCTTACGATGAAAGCGGCAGATGAAGAAGTGCAGCGTGTCTTTAAAAACATGACACCGGCAGTTGTTACACAGATGATAAAACGTGGAATAAATCCACTGGAAATGGATTTTACATCGCTGAATCAGGAGGCAGAGAGTATCAAAAGCGAGGAGCTTGGCGGGGAAGATAACCGTAAATTTAGTGAATATCTCTGGAAAATGGAACAGAATCATAAGATCAGCGAGGAAGAACGCAGTTCTTATATAGGAATCTATCGTCTGATCAGACAGGTGGAAAATACGGACGGTGCAGCAATCGGTGCATTGATACAGCAGGGAGCACCGCTTACCATGAAAAATCTCCTGACAGCTGTGCGTTCCGAAAAACGCAGCAGTAAGATGGATTATTCCGTAGATTACAATTTCGAGGGTGTATCCGATACATCGAAAGGCAGCTCTATTACGGATCAGATTGAGGCAGCATATCAGAATAATTGTTTAAAAGATGCATCTGAATTACTGACGCCGGAGCGTGCAAAAGTTCTATTTGAGCAGGATATGGAATGGGAGAATATGACACCGGAGGAATTGAAGGCAGTACTGACACAGGCAGGTGAACAGGCGGATGAGAGCAGTATCAATGCGGATTACGCAAAAGAGCAGCTTGCACAGTTAGAACAGGCAGCAAATGCAGATGAGAGCATTTATCGTATTCTGGATAAATATGATATCCCCAATACCGTGTCGAATGTACTGGCAATGGAATCTATGCTGAACCAGCGAAACCAGATGTTCCGGAAGATTTTTGGAAGCAGTACGGCAGACCACAATGGGGATGATCAGGTAGATGCAGAGGACTTAGAGGCAATTAAACAGGAGTTGTTGGAAGAATTTGGAGAGGCTGTTTCGGAACCGGCAGATATGGCGGTTGCGCAGGAAAAGCTAGGAGAGCTTGCGGAAAATGTGATGAAAACAATGATAAACAGCGATCATGTGACAAGCATTGATGTACGGGATATGAAAATGCTTTCTGCACAGCTTTCTGTAAACAGTATCCTTGCAAAAGAAGAACAGTATGCTGTTCCGGTGATGGTCAATGATGAACTCATGAATGTTTCTGTTAAGATCGTGCGCGGCGTGGACAAAAAAGGTATTGTCGATATCATGATGGAAAGTGAACTGCGCGGAAAAATTGCGGCGACATTCCAGGCAAAAGAAGATGGCATACATGGACTGATCGCCACAGATTCAGAGGAGACGGCAGAACTTTTTAAGGGACAGACACAGGATCTTTCGGATTTGCTTGGGGGAGAAAATGATGATGTCACAGAGTTACATTGTGTGCATATTCCGGATCTTGATCTGAATCATTTTTCCATGGGGGCATTTGGAGTCGATGCAAAGGAGGAAACGCAGCTTTCTGATTCTCAGAAAGCTGAGAACCGTGATACTTATCGTGTGCAGACTTCACGTTTGTATGGAATTGCGGAACATTTTATCAAAGCGGTAAAAGGAACACTCACAAAAGAAGTTTAGAGATAGATGCAGGATCGATGCTATTATTTTGAACTATGTTGATTCCGACAGATAATTCTGTATACCGTTATATATGGCATCGACAAGCTGATTTTGATAATCATCTGTCAAAAGAAGATCCGCTTCTGTCGGATTGCTTAGGAACCCACACTCTACGATAACAGTAGGTGTGGGTGTTTTTTTGAGCAGATAATAACTTTCATTTGCCTTTGCAACGCGGTGATTATCGGGATCAACATTTGAAATCAGACTGTCCTGAATCATATCGGCAAGTTTTTTTCCGTCCTGTGACTGACCAAAATAAAATACCTGTGCACCGCAGACTTCCGGAGAGGGGTAGCTGTTCTGATGCAGGCTGACGGTAAAAATGGGTGAGGCATCTGAAATGATCTTACAGCGGGTTTGCATATCTTCCGCTTTTTTGTTTGTACTTCCCTCAGAATAAAGACCGGTGTCAGAGTCACGTGTTAAAATGATCCGGATGGAATCCTGACTGAATTTATCGCGCAGTTTCAGTGCCAGTGCAAGGTTGATATCTTTTTCCAATGCATCATTAATGCCGACTTTGCCGGGATCGATACCTCCGTGTCCGGCATCGATCACGATCGATAAACCATCGGAAGATGATTCATTTTGCCCATTTCCGGCAAGTTCTGTATCAGAAACGGAATCTTTGCCTGGCGTATCGGGTAGTTCTCCTGTGTCCGTGTGACTGTTTTGTACCAGTATGGCACTTTGGCTTCCAAGAAAAAAAGCAGCAATCACCAGACAGACAGCCATTATAAGTTCTATCTTTTTTTTCATAAAAAATCCCGGAGTATCGTTTTTATAAAATATTCACGATCTCCAGGGTTTATGTCATGATCTCATGTATGTATTTAGTTTATGCATTTAGATCATATAGTTCATGCATGTATTTAGTTAATATATTTTATAACAGTGTCCCATGTAGAAGGCAGCTCTAAACCAAGTTTCCAGAAAGAACCACCGGCAAGCTGGTTTTCCTGAAGAACTTTTAACTTCTCTTCCAGGGAAGCAGCATCCTCCACCCATATTTTGTAAGTGACCCCATTGTTTTCATACTGAACATAATATTGACCATCTGCATCTGACCATACCGGCTCGGCTGCATTGGCACTGATCAGTTTTTGGATCTCTGACATACCGGTTGCATAGGAGTCTAATGTAAAGAGCTGATAACTGTCAGCATCTGTAGTGTCGTCAGCATCTGTAGTGTCGTCAGCAGGTGTCTCAGACCATACACGGGCATAAAACGGCATACCTAAGATCAACTGATCTGCAGGAACTTCTTTTAAGGTATTGGCAACCCCTTCTTTTACAAAATTGATGGAAGCTACAGATCCTGCTTCTTCAGAACCGGAATAGTGCTCATCGTATGCCATGACAACAACATAATCTGCAAAAACCGCCTGCTCTGCACGGTTATAGAACGCAGTATAGCTGGTAGGAACATAATCATCCACGGAAAGGACGATTCCGTTGTTTGCACATTTCAATGAGAGTTCACGGATAAACTGAATGTAAGAGTCGCCGACTTCGGAACTTAATGCCTCGAAATCGACGTTGATACCGTCAAAGTTATACTGAATGGCTGCGGAGATCAGGTTATTAATCAGATTTTCGCGTTTGGAAGTATAAGTTAAAACGGATGTGGTATCGACATCTTTGTTTTCCAGATTGCTTACAAGTGCCCACACTTCAATACCATTCTGGTGGCAGTAATTTACATAGTCGGAGCTTGCAAGAGAAGCAATATTTCCGTTATTGTCATTCAGATAGAACCAGGTAGGGGAGATAACATTGATCCCTTTGGTATTCTGGAGCACAGATGCAATGGTTGTATTGGCATCCGCATTTGTGATCTGATGCCAAGCCATGTTGATCTTAAAATCCTTTTTAATATGTGTAAATTCTTCTGAAACGTAATCGCTGGTCAGTGTTTTGGCAGATGTGGTGCCAAGTGCTTTTGATTTGACGTATCCAATGATGCCATCTGCGGTGGATATTTTTGTCCAGGTATCACCTGTCTCTAAGACAGTAACTTCCGTATTTTTATCGATATCTGCAAGGATCGGACTCTTAATGCCGCCTTTTTGCCGGACCTGCGTTTTTTGTTTAGCCGGTGCAGTTGTGTAATCGCCCCAGGCGGTTGTAAGAATTACACGGTTTGGAGACTCAAGTACTTCATATGAGAAATCAGAGTACAGTTTTAAAAAGTCAATTGCAATATATGCAGTCTGTGCATCTGCCTTGACAACTGCATGATCTAAGGAATGGGAATCCTTTGTTACATAGTAACTGGTGCTGTCTGCATCTGCAGAAATGAGATCTGTCGCAGTTGTATAAAGAAGTTTATTTTCGTTGTGATCCCAGTAAAAACGGTCATTAAGATTAGAACGTACTGTTTCATAATCAAGATAGACAGTTCCGTTAAGGAGTTTTCCTTTTGCATCAAGAACCTGGTTATTCAGGATCAGGGCTACGTCCTGTTCACTGGACAGATTATAGTAATCAGATAAGTTCATATGTTCCTTGGAAGGTGTATATTTTTCAATGATGCTTCCGAGAAGCATAAAACAGATAATGACGACGATCAGAGCACCGGCAGCTAAAACAGGGACAAATTTTTTTTTCATATAAAGAACCCTCTTCTTCTTAAGAATTATCGTATGTGCCCCTATTGTAGCATAATGATATGTAAATTCAAAGTTATTTGCTTTATTTTAAGGAATCATTCATTTTATTTTAAAGAATTAGAATTTTAAAAAAACTGCCGTAAGGAAAAACTCCCGCATACGGAAGGCTTTCCTTACGGCAGGGTTTATGTTCGGTAAAACCCTGCCGTTTCTTTTTTTCGGATTTGTATGTTGCCTTAGATAGTCGTTTTATATTCTGACTGGGTGGGCATTGAGGTACTCCATCCCTGTCAATTATTCAGATCATCATATATTTGTTTTTTTGATTTTATCAAAATGTAATTCTGTAAGCACCCCCTCGTTGAATACATAATCTCTCATATAAGAATTTTCTTCTGTGACAGAAAGCTCCTTTGTGACCTCTTTTGAATTGCTCGGCACACCTTCAAACCAGATGGTTGTTCCCATATGTTCTAAGGAAGAGAGCTCTAAGTAAAGCTTTTTCATATGTTCAGAATCCAATATTGTTATCCCCCGTTTTCAATTTCTGTATGACAAAGCGGATTAAAATCCTTTATTCCCAAAAGGAAATTCGCTGGTTGCAATTGTGTGATATATTATAAAATAATTTCTGCAGAAACTTTTCAGCAGATAAATTTCTGCAGGATGGAAAAATGTTCTTTTTTTATATAAAATGGATCCGGAATAGACGGAATACTGCTTACAGAAATCTGGTAAAAACGGGAAAAATCACGAATCTGTTTTGGACTTTCCGTTCGCGTTAGACAGTAAAAACCTTCCCCAAGGTTTGTATAGTGACTGAGCGATTCTAATAGATCCCGATATTGCCTGATATTCCATGGTGCGAGACTTCCGATGACAAGCTTTCTGTCACAGCGTAGAAATTCATGGATACAGCACTCACCAAAATTGCCAAAATCAAAGAGCAGGATCTGATATCCCTGATTATACAGACCCGGCAATTCGTCCGGTGTCACATTCGGATAGTAATCCACTCCGTGAATGTTAAAAATGGTACGGCTGTTCATAAATCCACACCTGCACGGGAGCGTGGTTTCAGAAGGAATCGTTGAAAGATTTTTCCTTTTATGAAGCTCTAACAGTGCAGTTTTTTTATGTAGCTTTGAATGACTCAGGTTTGAAAGCGCAATTGCAAGGTGCGTAACACCGGCACCGGCTGTACTGCCTGAAATGCCTATGGTAAGTCTCTTATTTAAATCAGTTTTTCCGATGTTCCGGATGATGTATCAGCTCCTTTCGTTGTAGGATTTGCATAATGAGACGTTCCTTCTCTAAAGTCACATGAAAAGGATCAGTGTCTTCAGGAAAACAATAGACCGGATTTTTCAGATACCTGGCATACTTTCTGGCAGCATTTTTATTGCCATGATTACAGATATATACGTGAGTGCCGGCACTTTTCAGCTGGCTGGTAAAAGCAAGTGTATCTGCAATATCCCATGGACTGCCGCTTAACAGGATAAATGTCAGGTCAAAGTGACCGAAGTCAAGGTATTCACTGGTATGGATACCGAAATCCCTTACCCGGATTACAGATGGTAAAACAGGATCTTCTATTCCGGAACCGTAACAGGGAGTGGCAGAAAAATTTTTTGACTGAAATATGCCCTGATTTTCTGTGGGCAGAAAACCTGCCTGTGTCATGGATATAAGGTTGTCAGAATGATCCATTGGTATATAACAGCAGGGAATATGTTTGTGATTCAGAGTGTTTACCAGTGATACTGAAAAAAATGTTGCACCGGCACCGGAACGGCTGCCGATCACGGCTATGTTTTTTATGAGATGTGTAAAAGAATGACACGCAGAATCTCTTTTTTTGAATGCCTGTCTGAAAATAAAATTTTTCCTGGCTGGAGTTTCCTGACCAGTTGGTTCTGACAGTGCAGACATAAGATCAGTGGCTGTCTGATATCTGGTGTTTGGATCTGGATCAGCAGCTTTTTCTATAATATGCGTGAGTGCTTCGGAACAGTCTGGTGTGCATGTTCTGGAAAGTATTTCTAACACTTTCCCAAGAGAATAGATATCGGAAGCAGTAGTTACAGTATTTCCATTAAGAGCTTCCGGGGCAGCATATCCATCTGTTCCGTATAACTGGAAATTTTTACAAAAAACGGTAATAAATGAAGCGATTCCAAAGTCGATTAATTTTATCTGATTTCCACATAATATAATATGCTCCGGTTTTAAATCCTGATACAGGATAGGGTATGGAGATAGATGATGCAGGTAATCAAGAACGGCGCAAATCTGCAGTCCGTAATTTATTAATTGTTCCTCTGGAATTATTTCCTGATGGAGAATAAAATCCTCCAATGAATCACCCTGAATAAATTCTTCTATCATATAAAAAAAATGATCATCTTCGTCGATATCATATATGAGGGGGATGCCAGGATGATTAAGATTCTTCAGAAGGCAGGCTTCTTTTAAAAGCTGTTCTTCTGAAAAGTTGGAAGTGTTTCGTGCAGTGTCTTTGGGGATACACTTAATGGCACGATAAACTTTCAGTTTGAGATGTTCGGCAAGATAGACAGTGCCGCTGCTGCCGGCACCAAGAGTCGAAATAATGCGGTATTTGCCAAACAATAAATTGGTATCTATGCGATATCCGCTCCTTTCCGGGCGTGTCATATTCGCATCTCATGCATAGTTTATATCATGAATTGTTTTACATTGCAACTTCTTTTGTAATGTTTGTGTAATATAGACAAAGATTAATGCTTATAATACAGCATATGTTACAGAAAAAAGAGTTGTTATTCATGCGTAAAAGGTCGTTATGGTTTTAGAAAGTTTTAATAATGGTATACTTTACATCGATATTGCATTTGTTTATAATAGATGTACAGTTTACAGGGTTTCCCGGATAAAAGGAAGTGATTGTATGAAAATTGAAAAAGTAAATGATAATCAGATTCGTTGCACACTGACGAGAGAAGATTTAGCAGAGCGCCAGATTAAGTTAAGTGAGCTGGCATACGGTACGGAGAAGGCAAAGATGCTGTTCCGTGATATGATGCAGCAGGCTGCATACGAGTTTGGGTTTGAGGCAGATGATATTCCGCTGATGATAGAAGCGATTCCGTTGTCGGCAGATACCATTATATTAGTCATTACGAAGGTAGAGTATCCGGAGGAGCTTGATACGAGATTTTCCAAGTTTTCTGATCCGGATCCAGAGGATTTATATGACGATGCCATTGTTGGTGCGAATGCTCCGATTTCCGAAGGAGCAGATGATATACTTGGAATATTTAAAAAACAGCAGGAATTAAGAAATGCAGCAAAAGCAAAGCAGAATGACAATTTCGTACCGTCAGATGGCGGTCAGAAAGAAAAAGAAGATCCGGTCAAAGTCCTTGTAGACATTACGAAATTATTTATGTTCCAGAATCTTAAGGAACTCTCAAAACTTGCTGCTGTATTAGGTGATTTTTATAAGGGAAAAAATGATCTGTACGAGGATGCTGCGACACACAGATACTATCTTCTGGTAAGTAAAAGCAGCCAGTCACCAGAGGAATTCAATAAAGTCTGCAATATTTTATCTGAGTATGGAGCCCAGCAGGCATATTCACCTGCGACGGAGGCTTTTTTTGGCGAACATTACAGACTGGTGATAAAAGGAAAAGCGCTGCAGATGCTTGCCGCATTATAACTGACGGACGATGATTTTATGAACGATAGATCAGTTTGATATCAGAAAAGGATCGTGAAGATGAGCAAAATCATTTTCACGATCCTTTTCTGATGTAATCATTTTTACCTGTAAGATGGTATTCCAAACTTACTATGCAAGGTCTTTTGCAAGAAAATCATTGATCTCTTTTACAAGAGCATCCGGCTCAATTCCATGAACCATAGCGGCCTCTTCGATGGTCTCCATCTGGGAAGATGGGCATCCGAGACAATGCATACCGATATTTAAAAGAATTGGCGCGATGTTTTCGTCAATCTGAAGCAGTTCGCCGATCATAGTAGATTTTGTTACCTGTGTCATATAGTCCTCCTTATAAAAAAATAGGTGTTTTTAGTTTTTATCACAGCTTATTATGCCTAGATGTGGTCATTATAATACGAATCGACAGGTATTGCAATCAGTTCCAACGGAAGTACGAAAAAATAAACATGGAGAATCCGTGAAAAAATTTATGATTTTTCAAACAATCTGCTCTTTAGAGAAAGTGTGTTGAAACCGATATATACAGCAGAGAATTGGGACATGGAATGTCGGAAATACAGCATGGATGCGTGGCGGAGACAATAGAAGGAGAAACAGAATGAGAATTAATTACAATGTGTCAGCAGCGATTGCGAATAAACATTTACTTGGAATTGAGGATAATTTAAGTGCATCGATGGAACGGCTTTCATCGGGACTTAAGATCAACCATTCCAAGGACAATCCGGCAGGAATGGCTATTTCCAACAAGATGAAAGCACAGATTGATGGTTTAAACCGGGCTTCCCAGAATGCATCGGATGGTATTTCTGTTATTCAGATTGCGGATGGTGCTCTGAGTGAAACGACCAGTATTTTACAGCGTATGAGAGAACTTTCCGTGCAGGCAGCGAGTGATGCAACAATGACACCGGCGGATAAAGAAGCAATCCAGAAAGAAATCACTTCATTAAAAGATGAAGTTGACCGTATTTCTACAGATACAGAATATAACAGCAAATCACTTTTAGATGGTTCATTAGATACCAGGGTTTACACCAAAAATGCAACAAGAGTGGACATTTCTGATCATGTGAAAGCAGGACAGTATCAGCTTTCCATTGATACTGCAGCTACACAGGCCGGACCGGTGAAAGCAAATCAGAATTATAATTCCACAGCAGCGATCGGCGCATCCGGAACGATGAGTATTAATGGTTCTAAAGTAGAGATAGAGGCAACTGACACTTATGCGGAGGCTTTTGAGAAGATCCGGAATGCTGCAGAGACTGGAGAGGCAGCGGTAAAGGTTGAAACAAATGGAGCACTTTCCTTTACTTCAGAACGTTATGGAGCATCAGCTACGTTAGAGATAGCATTTGACAATCAGCAGATCGTTACAGCACTTGGATTTACAGGCGTGGTGGAGGATCCGGAGAACAAAGGAAGTTATGTATATGGACAGGTTCAGAATGGCAAAGTAATCGTGCCTTCCGGTACAGATGCTGAGGTAACACTTAAAAAACCGGGCGATGGAACAGGTTTTGGCGATACTGCTACCTGGAGAACGGATGGAAATAAGATTACAGTTACGGACAGAGCTGGATTTGAAATGTCATTTCTTGCTGATGCAGGTTATACGGGAAATCTGGATTTTGATGTTACAGATATTGGAACAATGGCACTTCATATTGGTGCAAATGAAGATCAGGAAACAAAAGTGCGTATTCCGGAAGTATCCTGCAAGAGTCTTTATATTGATGATGCGGATGTAACAACTGTAAATGGAGCCGGCAGAGGTATTACACAGTTTGATGATGCTATTTCAAAGGTCAGCGAAGTGCGCTCAAGACTTGGTGCATACCAGAACCGCCTTGAGAGTACAGTATCAAGTCTGGATACTTTTGAGGAAAATATGACAGGAGCCCAGTCACGTCTGACGGATGCGGATATGGCGTCAGAGATGACAGATTATACACATCAGAATGTATTGAATCAGGCAGCAATTTCTGTTTTGACACAGGCAAATGATCTGCCACAGCAGGTATTGCAGATTCTGCAGTAACAGGAGGGATCTGTTTTGAAAAAAGAACAGATAATGGATTTTACAAGAAGGATCAGCCAGAGTAACAGAGGCGACCTGGTCATTGTAATTTATGATATTTTTTTCGCGTATATTGAAGATGCAAAAGAGGCATATGATAACAAGGAATGGGAAAATTATAAGACGGCATTACGGAATGCCACAAAGGCTGTCAGCGAATTGATGTCGTCGCTTGATTTTTCTTATGAACTTGCGGGAGAGTTATACCGTATTTATGTATTTTGCAGGGAAACACTTGCAAAAGCAATGTATAAAAGGGACTTGAAAGAGATCGAACTTGCAGAGAGCCTGATGAACAAACTTTATACGGCATTTGCGGAGGTAATGAAAGAAGATACCTCCGCGCCGCTTATGCGTAATACACAGCAGGTTTATGCCGGATATACGTACGGAAAAAATGATTTGGTTGAGACTTATCAGGATTTAGATACTTCCAGAGGATTCTTAGTATAGGAATCCTCTATTTTTTTTATGCTTGCAAGTAAAAATTTATAGCGCATTTGCACAGAATATAATTCATAGATGCAGCAGTCGATCATATCCGGATCAATTACATTTTCTAAATTTCGGTATGCATCCTGCAGATCCTGCGCAGTCTGATGGAGGTCATTCATTAGCACCGTATAATGCGCATCATTTGTTTTTTCTGGTTGAAAAAAACGAAACATAGTATTCCTCCGTCTGAAATATTCTTTATTCTTAGTATAATCACAAAATTTCCATTCTATACAAAAAACGGAAAAATTGTAAAAAACTATTTGCATAAAATGTGTCTGGATGAATAAATTTGATAAAAAGAAGAGACAGCCTTTGAGAGCTGATCGTGCTAAAAAGGAGAAATATATATATGTCACAGATACAGGGAGAATGGGCAATTATAGGGGCACTTGGAATTGTACTTTTTATCGTTGTGATTGGGAAAAAAATGCAGATGTTACTAAACTTTATGATTCGTGTTGTTTTAGGTGGAATTGGAATTATTTATGCAAATGATTTTCTGGCGTCGCAGGAAATTGCAATTAGTGTTGGATTAAATCCGGTCAGTCTTTTGACAATTGGAATCCTTGGTATAGGCGGGTTTGCACTGCTTTACGGAATTTTGGCATGTAAATTTTTGTGAATAGTCTACAAAGATAGGCTATTTTTGAGAAAAGTGTAGACAAATAAAAAAAGCGTTGCTATAATTCGACTTACAAACTACGAAAGAGGTGATGAATTGGGGGACTAATGAATCTTACATTGCTGACGCATCTTACGATGGCGGTGGTGATGGATTTCGGAAACGGCAGGATCAGTAACCGGCTGATTGTTTCCGGATTAATTTGGGGACTTGCATTTCGACTGCTGGGGGAAGGAAGTGCAGGTGCAGTTCATTTTCTGATGAATATTTCTATTCCGGTTATCTTATTATTTCTTTTATTTAGTCTGCACATAATGGGGGCAGGCGATATCAAGTTATTTTCCATTGCAGGAGGTTTTCTGACACTGACACAGCTTTGTTATCTGATACCTGCAGCGTTTGTGGTAGGGGCTGTCATAGGAGCAGGAAAGATCGTTTATAAAAAATTAACGGTTGGTTATGCAATTGGAACAAAGACATTCATGCATTTTTCAACAGCAATTTTAATTGGATATTTTATCGTGGTCTGGGGGTGGGCTATTGCATAAACTTGATGTGGCATTCTGTGATACGAATGAAACGTATGGGGAAAGATTTGCTGCATATCTGATGGAACATAAGGCAAAAGAATTTACGGTTCATTTATTTCGGGAGCCGGAACTGTTTTTACAGAAGATAAAGAGTGAAAAATATGATCTGGTCATACTTGGAAGTGGCTTTTTGGAACTGGGAGAACAGGCAGAGCTTTTGGAAATGGCGATACTGATTCTGTCAGAAAATATGCCGAAACAGTTGGCAGAGGATAATACTTATCTGCAGCCGGGAAAAAAGCGGACTGTTATTTTTAAATATCAGCCGATGGAGATGATTCTTCATGAAATAATGGTAGTGACAGGAGGAAAAAAAACAGGAAAGGAGATATTTACAGACAGGTTTGGCAAATTGGAGATCATAGGAGTATATTCTCCTATCCGTCATGAAATGCAGATGCCGTTTTCTATGGTACTGTCTTCTATACTGGCAAAACAAAGGAGAGTATTGTATATCAATCTGATGCAGAGTACCGGATTTTTAAAGCTGTTTGACAGTCAGGCAGAATACGATATGGGGGATTTGGTTCTTCGACTGAGAAAAGGGATAATAGAATCTGGACAGTTTTTGCGGAATGTATATGAAATGGGAGATTTTTCATATGTTGCACCATTTCGTAATCCGGAACAGCTTGGGGAGTTTCAGATGAACGATTACCTGCAGTTGTTGGAATATTTGGAAGAGAACACGGAGTTTGATACGGTTGTGTTTGATCTTGGAACCGGGGTTTATTCCATTGCAGCTTTTCTGGAACATTGCAGCAGCATTTATTGTCCGGTAAAAGAAGGGTATTTCTATGAGTGTCAGAAAGAAGAATTTGTTCATTACCTGGAACTGGCAAAGAAAGGAGAACTGTTCAAAAGATTGCAATTTGTAAATCTTCCTTTTACTGCGAAGGGAATCCGTGGTGGGGGAAATATGTTAGAACAGCTTATATGGAGTGAATTTGGTGACTATATAAGAGAATATCTGGCAGGGGATGTTTATGGAGAAATATAGGTGGAGTGAAGAGATATTTGAAAAACTGAGGTCAGATATCATGGCTGCGCTGGACTTGTCCAGAGAGCAAAATGATGAAGAAATTTACCGGTTTATTGAAACAGAAGTGGAGGAATATTCCCAAAATAACCTGCTGACATTGAAAGAAAGGGAGCAATTAGAACATTTACTATTTAATTCTTTGAGAAAGTATGATGCAATCCAGGAATTATTAGAGGACGCAGATGTAACGGAGATTATGATCAATGGAGCATCACATATTTTTTATGAAAAAAAAGGAAAATTGTTTCAGGCACAGACACATTTTTCATCTGAACAGAAATTGAGTGATGTGATACAACAGATGGCGGGAAACAGTAATCGTATGGTAAATGAGGCATCTCCGATCGTGGATACAAGATTAGCGGACGGATCACGTGTAAATATTGTTCTTTCACCAATTTCCATAGATGGCGCCGCTGTATCTATCCGGAAATTTCCAAAAACGCCTATTCTGATGGAGGATCTGATACGGATAGGGTCGATTACAGAGGAAGCGGCAGCATTTTTAAAGGTGCTTGTGGCAGCAGGATATAACATATTTATATCAGGAGGGACAGGTTCTGGGAAAACGACGTTTTTAAATGCACTGTCACAGTATATTCCGCGGGAAGAAAGAATCATCACAATTGAAGATTCTGCAGAACTCCGGCTTGTTGATAAACCCAATCTGGTAAGACTTGAGACAAGAAATCAGATGTTTGACGGGGTTAAGCCCATTACGATACGGGATCTGATAAGGACGGCTCTTCGAATGCGTCCCGAGAGAATTGTGGTTGGTGAATGCCGGGGAGAAGAGGCACTTGATATGCTGCAGGCAATGAATACCGGGCATGATGGAAGTTTATCAACAGGGCACGCAAATTCATGCAGGGATATGTTGAGCCGGCTCGAAACAATGGTGCTGATGGGAATGGAGCTGCCACTTGCTGCGATACGAAGCCAGATTGCATCAGGGTTAGATATTCTGGTCCATCTTGGAAGAATGAGAGATAAAAGCCGTAAAGTGCTGGCAATTACAGAAGTGATCGGCATGCAGGATGGGGAGATTGTGTTGAAAGACCTGTATCGTTATGTGGAAAAATCACCGGATGTGGAAATGGCTTGTGGAAAATTACAGCAGATGGGAACACTATTTAACCAGGAAAAATGTAAAAGGGCAGGAATTACGCTTACAGATACGGGGGAATAAATGGATTATCGTAAATACCAGTGTAATCTGTGGGAACGACTGGGATGCGTTGTAGCGGGAATAATATTAACAGTAGCAATTTCATGGCTGTTTTACCGTTCATGGTATGGCATGGTGTTAGTCATACCTGTAAATTATCTGATCGTTTCATATTACAAAAAAAAGAAAAAAGATGAACGCGCAAAAAAATTAATGATAGAATTTCGGGATGCAATTCAGTCTGTTGCAGCAGCACTGCTTGCAGGATATTCCATTGAGAATGCATGGAAAGAAGCAGAGCGGGAAGTTATGGGGCTGTATGGAAAAGAGGCAATGATCACACAGGAATTGATCCGGATGAATACAGAAATTAAATTGAACCGGAATGTGGAAGAAATTTTACATGATCTGGCAACGCGGAGCGGGGTGGAAGAAATTGAAAGTTTTGCAGAGATTTTTGGTTTTGCGAAAAGAAGTGGAGGAGATTTTGCAGGAATTATAAGGACGACTGCAATGCGGATCTCAGCTAAAATAGAAGTGGAGAGGGAAGTGGACACAGTTATTGCCGGGAAAAAACTGGAAGGAAAGATTATGAGCGTAATGCCATTTCTCATTCTTACATATCTGAACCTTGCATCGAAAGAATTTATCGATCCTTTATATGGAAATCTGTCAGGGGTATTTGCCATGAGTGCAGCATTATTGATTTTTGCAGGGGCAACGGCAATAAACAGACGAATTTCAGATATTAAAGTATAAGGAGAAAAGAATGGTTTTGTATATTGGAGTCTTGTGTGCAGCAGTTTTTGTGGCAATTATAGGGGGAAAAAGAGCATCGCCTAAGACAAGCCGTGCAGCAGGGGTGATGATTTTGGTATCTGTCCTGGCGATTTTTGTGCATCTTTCAGAGGTGATGGATGAAAATAGTGATGTAAAACCAGAATTTGTGCGTCCGGCATATGGAGAAGGTGATTATGAGGAAGAAATGATCCTGGATGTAGAAGATGTGTTAGAAGAATATTCCTATCATGTAGTGGTTCCGGAACAGATACTTTCAAAGCAGGATGAGCAGAGACTGTTAGAGGCTGCGCAGCAGGAGATTGATGAAGAATTTGCAAAAAACAGTGCCAAAGTGCAGGAAAAAGTACAAATTCAAAGAAGTTATCAGGAAGGAAAGGTAAGTGCAGAATGGATATTTGAACCGTATGATGTAGTTGATGATGAGGGCGTGGTGGTTGCAGAAAATATACCAGATGAGGGAATTTTGGTAAAAGCTGAAGTGACGTTAAAGTGTGAATCTTCGGAGTGCTTTAGTGAACGGTATTTCCGGGTAATGCCAAAGGCTCTTAATGAAGAACAGAAAATGCTTCAGGAAATTGAACACTATCTGCAAAGACAGACAGAGAGCACAGAAAATATACTGAAACTCCCAAATCAGATTGATGGGAAAAAACTGGTCTGGAGCACGAAAAAAGAGTATTTGCCGGAAAAAATCCTTTTTCTTGGAATCGTGATTGTAATTCTTCTTCCATTTGTAGATCAGTCGCGTGAAAGAGAAAAAGAAAAGAAACGGAAAGCAGTACTGGAATTACAGTATGCGGATATGGTAAGCAATCTGGCGCTTCTGTTGGGGGCAGGAATGACTGTTTCTTCTGCATGGAACAGACTAACAACGAATTATTTTAATGAGCGGCATAAAAAAGCAATTTATAAAAAAGAAATCTATGAGGAAATGCAAAAAACGGTATATGAAATAAAAAATGGAATGGGGGAGGAACGTGCATATGAGCGTTTTGGAGAGAGGTGTGGAGGATACCGCTATCGCAAATTTGGTAATCTTCTGGCACAGAATTTAAGAAAAGGGAGCAGAGGATTGACAAACCTTTTAGAGCAGGAAGCAGAAGAGGCATTTGAAGAACGAAAAAGTATGGCACGCAAGCTGGGAGAGGAAGCGGGGACAAAAATGTTGTTTCCAATGATTCTGATGCTTGGTGCAGTTATGTTGATACTGGCATTTCCAGCTATGCATTCTATAGAATTATGACTCTATAGAATTATCATTCTATGGAATTATGATTCCTGCAAATAGATTCGTGTTTGCACATAAACTTGGATCGCGCAAAGTACAGCGCAGAAATGGAGGTTTTTATGAAGGGACTTAAAGATTTTTTCAGGGAAGAAGAGGGAGTAGCTATTATCGAGATTGTGTTGATACTGGTTATACTGATCGGACTTGTAGTTGTGTTCAAGAATAAGATTACGACTTTAAATAACAAAATTCTTACTAGGATCACAACGGAAAGTAATAAGATATTATGAAAACAGAGGCAGAAGGAAGTCTGACAATATTTTCTGCTTTAAGTCTGCTGCTGATCTTATCGTTTCTGCTTGCACTATTAGAGGGGGCGAGGGTATCAGGATTAAAGATGATGGACACCCTCGCGGCAGAAACAGGGATGGATTGTGTTGCAGCAGAATATCAGCCTGTGTTGTGGAATAAATATCATCTGCTGTATCTGGATGGTGCATATGGATCAGAGCAGTTTGAGGAACATAAAGTGAGTTCACGTGTAATGGAATATGTTGCTGGAAATTTGTCAAAATCCGGAGAAAACAGCATGTTTCGGACAAAGTTATGTGAGGCTGCGCTGATGGAATATATGTTGGCAACAGATAATGAAGGAACAGGGATGCTGCGTCAGGCGGCAGCATACATGAAGGAACATCTGCCTGAAGACATTGTAAAGAAAATGTATCAGCAGTATCAGGATGGACAACAGGCACAGGAGAATGGAAAAACAGATTACAGTGTGGAAGATGCGGATCAGGCAATCGTAAATGCAAAAAAGGAGAAGGAAGAAGATAACATTGCACAGGATAAAGCGAATGAAGACCAGGTACAGGATGCAGAAAAAGAGAAAGCAGAAAGTCCTATTCAGGTCGTTTTGCAATTAAAGCAGAATGCTGTTCTTGGCATGACGATACCGGATATGTCATCAGTGTCATCAAATGCGGTTGAACTAAAAGATACAGTTTCGAAAAGGCAGTGTGAAACCGGAACGTATCACGCAAAAAAGACAGAAAAACTTAATGTTTTTGACCGTGTTATGGTGTTGGAGTATATTGAAAAGTATTTTTCAAGTTATACAGAGCCGGGGAAGGGAGATCTGGCATATGAAATGGAGTATATTCTGTGTGGGAAAGAAACAGACAGACAAAACTTAGAGTCGTCAGTGGAACGTCTGATGCTTATGAGGGAAGCCGCAAACGTTGCTCACATTATAGCAGACAGAGAAAAATTAAATCAGACGTTAATTATTGCGACATCACTTGCCGGTTTTTCCGGTAATCCGGTGATCGTTAAGATTGTACAGATCGGTGTCGTGGCTGCGTGGGCATATGTAGAAAGTATACTTGATCTGCGCACTCTTCTCTCTGGCGGGAAAATTGCACTGATGAAAAGTTCATCAGAATGGAATGTTGATATAAAAAAGATTGGAGAACTCGTGGCTGATGGGGGAAAGGCCAAAGAATGTAAAGATGGACTGAATTATCAGGGCTATGTAAAGCAATTGTTATTTGCAGTGAAAGAAAAGAAAATAGCATACCGTATGATGGATATCATGGAATTTGCCATACAAAAGGAAGAGAATAGTAAAAATGCCAGAATGGATCATATGATAGGGAACATGACCTGTGAGATGCGATTTGAAGCGGAGCCTTTGTTTGTAAAAAGCAATTTGCATGGAGGGCAGAAATTAGACAGATATACTTTTGTTAAGCAACAGAAAATGTCATATAGCAATGAATAAGGAGGGGATGTGGCGGTGTTTCTTACTGAGAAAGAGAATATAAAAAATACAATATACAAAAAAAGATCTCTCCCGGAAAATGATAATATTCTTTCTCATCAGGCGGAGGCCTGCCGCTGTCAGGAGACACCGCCATGTTCCTGGCTGGAAGGCTCATTTACGTTAGAGGCGGCTGTGATACTGCCGGTTATGACATTGTTTTTTGTGATGATTTTAATGTTTTTCCGGGTTATGCAGGTACAGATGGAAGTCCAGAAGGCATTAGATGTTACCGGGCGCAGGATGGCAGTACTGGCTGTTCTGGAAAATGAAGAAGATGCGGCAAAGATTGGCATTGCTGCCGCGAATGTTCTTTTTAAGAAAAATATAAAAGAAAATGATAATATTAACCACTATGTAGTTAATAAAGCGGCAGGTATTAGTCTGGCGAAGTCAAAATTTACAGGAGATCAGATAAATCTGGTAGCATCTTATCGTATAAAAATACCAGTGTGGATGTCTGGAAAATCACAACTTAAAATCAGCCAGCATGCAGTATGCCGTAAATGGACCGGGTGGACGGGAAATAGTGCTGATCAGGAAGTATGGGTGTATGTGGCAGAAAGAGGGAGTGTTTATCATACATCAAGAGAGTGTACATATTTAGCATTGTCAGTATCTTCTGTTAGTTGTACAGAATTAGAGAAAAAACGGAATAAATATGGAGAAAAGTACCGCGAATGTGAAATATGTGCGGAAAAACAAAAACAGGACACCGTGTTTATTACCGATCAGGGAAACAGATTTCATTATGATCTAAATTGCAGTGGAATTAAGCGCACGATTTATATGATACGTTTATCGGAAGTGGGAAACAGGAAACAATGCAGTAGATGCATAAATTAGAAAACAGGAGAGGTAGGGGAAAATGCTACAAAATACATTAATGCTGGGTATTTTTTCAATATCTGCATACCAGGATTATAAAAAAAGAAAAATAAATACATATTTTTTACTGACAGGAGGCATTATAGGGCTTTTACTTCATTTGTATAGCATGAAGTTAGATATAGTAGAGATTTTGTTTGGCATGGGAATTGGAGTTATGATCTTATTTTGGGGTTTTCTGTTAGGTGGGGGTGTTGGATTTGCAGATGGAATGATCCTGGTCGTTAGTGGTATATTCCTTGGATTTGAAAAAAATATGGAGGTATTTTTTGCCGGCTTATTTTTAATAGGAATAACGTCATTATTTTTATCGGTATTCAAAAAGAAAGGACGAACGTACAGGATTCCTTTTGCACCTTTTTTGCTGGTGGGTTATCTGTTCGTGATGGTAATGGGATGAAAGAATGGGAAGAAGCATCTATTACTATTGAGGCTGCAATCATTATGTCAATGGCGATGCTGTTATTTTTGATCGTCATGAAACTGGGATTGCAACTGTATGGTGAGACAAGAACACTTGCGGAAGATGTGATAAAGGAGGAAACTTTAAATGCACTAAAGTTATTTTATGAGATAGAAAGGGTGAAAGGATTATTTTGAGTATTCAGATTAGCTACTATAGAAATATTCATTCCAGCCATATGGTTTTAATGCCGGCATTGGAAGGAGAACAATGGGAAAAAGAAATGCTCTGGAGAAATACACCCAAAGGTCTGATATTACCAGAATGTAATAGTAAAAATGGGCAGTTACAGCTATGGTATGACATAACTGGAAAACAGGCGGTAGACATGTTGGCAGAATTATCAGATATTGGTCATGATATTTTTATGAAAATATGTGAATCTGTTGTTACAATGTCGGAGATACTCGATGGGTTGTTAATATCCCCTGATATATTGTTACTGCGACCGGAATGTATTTTTTTCGATAATCAGACCGGAAATATCAGCTTTTGCTGTTACTTTGGGAATGAAAAAGATGTAGGAAAATCGTTTCATGAGCTGTTAGAGTATCTTCTGGCAAAATTAGATCATAAAAGTGCAGATGGGGTTCAAATGGCGTATGAGCTATTTGAATATACCAGAATGGAAGGGTACTGTATTGCAGAAATAAAAAGGATATTAAGGAAGTCCGAATATTTAGAGGATGTACCGGAAAAGATTCCGGATACAATGTGGCAGGAAGAGGAACAGGAAGAAGGAACATTACCTTTAGAAAATAAAAAAACAGGGTTTAGGCATTTATGGAGCGGAAAAAAACAGAATATGGTCGAAAAAATGCGAGATTTATTACGCGGGGTGAAAAAACAGGAAAAAAAATTGGAACCTTTTGTGTTTGAACCGGAACCAGAGATTGCCGTACATCAGCAGAATCCAACCGTTTTACTTTCTAATCTTCCCAAAAAGGAATATGGAATATTAAAATATGAGGGAAATGGTGCGTGCAGTGAGCTTTCAATAGATCATACTCCATATATTATAGGAAGTGAACCGGATTGTGACGGTGTGATACCAAGTGGAACCGTAAGCAGACATCATGCGAGGATTACCAGGAAAGGGGAGGTTTACTTTATAGAAGATCTGAATTCTTCCAATGGAACCATGGTAGGTGGGGAGTTGTTGAATTGCAGGGTAAAAATGAGTCTTCAGACGCAGGAAACAGTTATGTTTGCGGATGAGAAGTTTAGATTTATTTAAGAAAATAAAGAGGCATACATATTTGCAATCTTATTTTGCTACGTTATAATGAACTTTGACGGTTCATATTATGTGCAGAAATCCTGCACAACAAACACGTTATAATCAAATCAGAGGGCAAATATATGAACAGAGAGATAGAACAGGTGATACTTGCACAAGGTTATCGATTTTGTACGGTGCAGCCGGAGAATGTCGGAGTATTTTATAAATATTATCAGCAGGGATTTCATGTTGTGATTATGATATCATTAGACGATACAAAAACTTTGACCATAGAACAGCATCAGGTAATGCAGGAACGAGTTATGGATCTTTTTTATCATCCGCAGGGAAGGCTTGCAGATTTCCCGGAAGGTTATCCGGTTTATCATGTGGAACTGCTTACACTGCTGGCTGGAAGAAATACGGATATGATGCATCAGTTATGCAGTGTACAAAAGAATGTATGGGGGTATGAGACGAAGCAGGGGAGACTGATAATTTATGAAAATCAGCCGGGAGATTTCTGGGGACTCAAAAGTGCATTGGAGAATTGCAGGGTTGATTCTAAGGTTACCCGAAATATAAATACCGGTTTTGAATGGAAGAAACTTTCTTATACGACAATAGCGATTGCTGCCATAAATGTGATCGTATATTTGATATTGGAAATTTTGGGAGATACGCAGGATCCGTTTTATATTGCATCACATGGTGGGATGTATCCGGAATTCCTACAGGTCAATCATCAGTGGTGGCGGATCATTACGGCGATGTTTATCCATTTCGGATTGCCGCACCTGGTAAATAATATGGTAATATTCTGCTGTGTTGGATCGAGACTTGAGAGGGCAGTCGGCCATTTAAAGATGTTTGTAATATATATGCTGTCAGGAATAGGTGGAGGAATATTGTCCTATTTTATGATGCTGTATAGTGGAGATTATGCTGTATCTGCAGGCGCATCAGGTGCAGTGTTTGGAATGATTGGCGGTCTGATCTGGGTAGTGATAAGACACCGGGGCAGATTTGAAGGTTTAACAGTAAAAGGGATGATGCTTATGGCAGCGTTAAGTTTGTATTATGGTTTTTCCACAATTGGAATTGATAACTGGTGTCATGTAGGTGGAATCCTTACCGGATTTCTTGCGGCAATGATTTTATACCACAAAAAAGTGGAAAATTGTTGATTATAAGAATAAAAGTTTATATACTGAAAACAGTATTTGGTGAACATGCAGGAAGAGGTAGAATATGAAAGTAAACATTTATTATGGTGGACGGGGATTGTTAGATGATCCTACATTATATGTGTTGAATAAAATGGAAGAAGTATTGCAGGAACTTCGCGTGACGGTGGAGCGTATTAATATCTATGAGCATAAAAACGAGATTGCCACGCTTCCGCAGACGATGAAAGATGCCGATGGTATCATTCTTGCCACAACTGTTGAGTGGCTTGGAATAGGTGGCTATATGCAGCAGTTTTTGGATGCCTGCTGGCTGTATGGCGATAAGGAAAAGATAAAAACAACCTATATGCAGCCAATTGTTATGTCTACGACATATGGAGAACGGGAAGGTGAACTGACATTAGAGAGTGCCTGGGAGATCTTAGGTGGTCAGCCATGTCCGGGACTTTGTGGTTACGTTGAGGATCTGGTCAGTTTTGAGATGAATAAAGATTATACCGTTTTAATAGAGAAGAAGGCGGAGAATCTTTACCGGACGATTTCACAGAAAGTAAAATGTCTTCCGACCAGCAATCAGGCGGTAAAGCAGACAATATTAAGAACTCCGCAGTTAGAACTTACACCACAGGAGAGCGAGCAGTTGTCAAAGTATGTGTCAGATGATACGTATGTGAAAAAGCAGAAGGAAGATATCGAAGAACTTGCAACAATGTTTAAGGGGATGCTTGGAAAGTCAGAAAAAGAAGATGAAGAGGCTTATATTGAGACATTCCGTGAACAGTTTGCACCGCAGCCTGAATTTAAGGCACGATACCTGTTTATCATAGAAGGCAGAAAAAAGCCATTGTTTTTAGAAGTAAATGAAGGTGAACTTACAATTCACTATGGACAGGAAGAAAATATTGATGTCTATGCGAAATTAAAACCGGAAGTTATGGATGGTATCGTAGATGGAAGGATGACATTTCAGAGGGCATTCATGACAGGAGAAATGACGGCAAAAGGAAATTTTAAGATTCTGCGTATGTTAGATACCATGTTTAAGTTTACACATTGATATAGAAAATCTGCAGGATGTTGTAGTAAATATGTCGATTGCGCAAATAAAAAGGAGTGCAAATGCACAGAAAATGGAGGATAATATGAGAGACGAAAATTGTATTTTCTGTAAAATTATTGGAGGAGAAATTCCATCCAATACGATTTATGAGGATGATGAATTCAAAGTGATTCTGGATGCGAGTCCGGCATCAAAAGGACATGCATTGATCCTGCCAAAGGAACATTATGCAGATATTTATGAGATCGATGAAAAGACAGCAGGACATGCAATGCAGCTTGCGAAGAAACTTGCAAAACATATGACGGACGTTTTAAAGTGTGATGGATTTAATATTGTACAAAATAATCATGAAATTGCGGGACAGACGGTATTTCATTTTCATATGCATCTGATCCCACGTTATAAAAATGCAAAAAATAATGATATTCTGATCTGGGATCATGAGGAGTTTACACCAGAAGAAATGGCAGAGATCAGAGATTCTCTGAAGATGTAGGGAATGTTGCCGGAAAAGCAGCTTTCTAGCTTATAATCACAAAATGAAAGAGGAACAGATATTATAAAGTACATATCCGTTCCTCTTATATCAGAAATTATTTTTTAGATGCGTCTAAGATCAATCCGATGATCGTATCAATGGAATTACGGCTGTTGCTGTTTTCCATTGCCTTAATATATTCTTCCTTTTTCTGGAAAACATGTTCAATTGCTTCAAGAAGTGTCGTATTTGACAGCTCTTCTTCCTCTAACACATAACTAAATCCCTGGGAACGAAATGAATTTGCATTCAGAATCTGATCTCCACGGCTGGCAGCGGCAGAAAGAGGAATTAAAATATTTGGTTTGTGCAGTGCCAGAAGTTCGCAGATTGCATTTGCACCTGCACGGGAAATAACAAGATCTGCAAGAGCAAACATATCGGAAAGCTCTTTGTTTGCGTATTCAAACTGTGCATATCCGGTCGTTTCGGTTAATGTCTCATCCAGATTGTCTTTTCCACAGAGATGAATAACATTGTAATTTTTCAGAAGTTCAGGAAGCAGACCACGGATCGCTGTATTTATTACTCGGGAGCCTGAGCTTCCGCCAACGATGAGTATTGTCTGTTTACTGTGATCTTTAAAATGACAGAGTGAAAAAGCATGCTCAGCATCGCCTGTTAAAAGCTCCTGACGGATTGGGGAACCGGTCAGTACAGCTTTTTCTTTCGGAAGATAAGAAAGTGTTTCAGGAAAATTACAGCAAACTTTTGTTGCGCTTGGAATAGCAAGTTTATTTGCAAGTCCCGGAGTCAGATCTGACTCATGTATAATTGCAGGAACTTTACAGTGTTTTGCTGCTAAAACTACCGGAACAGAGACAAATCCACCTTTGGAAAAAACTACATCTGGTTTTATCTTCTTTAAAAGCCGGATCGACTGTGTATACCCTTTTAATACTTTAAATGGATCTGAAAAATTCTTAGGATCAAAATAGCGTCTTAATTTTCCAGAAGAAATGCCATAGTAAGGAACACCCTGTTCCTCAATCAGTCGTTTTTCAATCCCTTCATATGAACCTATATAAGAAATTTCAAAACCTTCATTTCGCAAGGCTGGCATTAATGCGATGTTTGGTGTGACATGCCCTGCGGTACCGCCCCCGGTCATTACGATTTTTTTCATAGAATAATCCCTTTCCTGTAACATTTTGCACTTCCCTATTTATAATACCCTTATGCATAAAAGTCAAGAAAAGACTTATAAAATAGAAAACAGCAGACAAAAGGGGCATAAAAAGCAGGCGGGTAAATGACTGAAAATGTCAAAAGTTGCGGTCAAAAAACAGTCAGAAGACCTTTTCAAACGGACTTGTTCTTTCTATAATTAATAAGAAAAAGGACAGTATGATCTATCGATAAGTCCGGAAAAGAGAGGTGGTATACATGGAACAGATAGGAATCTTTATAGCAGAATATGCAGAATGGCTTTATATAGGAAGCGGTATACTGATGCTGATCCTGCTGATTTATGTATTACACAGGATAAAAAAAGTGGAGCGGAAAAGCTTTTTGATGAACGAAGAAATTGAAAAAAAACTGCAGAAGATAGAAAATGATAGATGTGTGAAACAAACAGAGAAACAGGCAGAAAAGCAAATAGAAAGCAGGGCACAAAATACATTAGAAAAGGAAAAACAGGAAAGTGATCAGGATGCTGAGTCCGTGACAGTAATCCGTGATGTTATAGAGGAGGTTTTTTCTTAAAAAAGGAAGAAAATGTCAAACACTTGACATTTTAGTATTGCTTTGCTATAATCCCCATTGTAATAAATCCGTAATAATTGTAACAAAGATGAATAAAACGAAACAAAGGTGTAATACTATTTACATAAGATGGTAAACACTGATGGAGGTTTTCTATGAATTTAAGAAAAAGAGCAATCAGCGGAATCATGCTTGCCGGTTCTATGGTAGTGATGTGCGCGATTGCAGATGCAGCCAGTACAGTTTCAGCAGAAGCAGTAGCGGTTGTAGCAGACACAAGGACGGACTTAGCTACAGATGGGACAGCAGGTGTTGTTGCACAGTTAAATCAGGTAAGTACAGATGCAGTAGAGATGGCAGCAGCAGGAGTTGAGAACTCCCAGACGATACTTGTTGCTTCGGCAGATGAGGAAGCGCAGGTAGCAGAAGATACAGAAGAAGCATCAGCAGTACAGGAAGAAACAGTATCCGTAGAGAAATCTGCGCAGGCAGATTCTAAGGAAGATGAAACGACGCAGGAAGCTGATGCCGTAGAAGATGTGCAGAATGCAGATGTGGATAGTGAAACAGACACTGAGAATACAGTGGATGTAGAAAATACAAAAGATATAGAAAATACAAAAGAGACGGAAAATATAGAAGATACAGAAAATATTCAGAATACCGAAAATGCCGAGTGGCAGAATCGTCTGATGGCAGATGTTGATGAATTTTTATATGTCAGAGCATCTGGGGATGCGGATGCAGAGATTATCGGTAAATTATATAAAGGTGATGTGGCAGATGTCGTTGAGAATGGAGATACATGGACCCATGTCGTATCCGGCGATGTTGATGGATATGTAAACAACGATTATTGTGTATCCGGCGAGGATGCACTTGCCTATGCACAGGAAAACATTGAGACAGAGGCACAGGTTAATACGAATGGACTTCGTGTCAGAAATGCTGCATCGGAGGATGCATCTGTTATCGTTGCTGTTTCAGAGGGAACAACATTGACAGTTGATACAGACGCTGAGACAGAGGATGGATGGGTTGCTGTTAAATATAAAGGACAAACTGCATATGTCAGTGCGGATTATGTTACCACAGAACTTGCACTCGGTGAGGCAGTTACGATAGAAGAAGAAAAGGCGGCATTAGCAAAGAAAGCTGAGGAAGAGGCAGCAGCAAAAGCAGCACAGACGAAAGAGACAACTACTGTGCAGAATGCTTCAGTTTCAGCATCTTATGATGATGTAACACTTCTTGCAGCACTGATCCAGTGTGAAGCAGGTAACGAACTTTACGAGGGACAGCTTGCAGTTGGAGCTGTTGTTATGAACAGACTTCGTTCAGGTGCATATCCATCAAGTATTTCCGGTGTTATTTACCAGAGCGGACAGTTCCCACCAGCAGGGCAGGGAATGGTTGCAAGCATTGCAGCAAACGGACCAAAGAGCAGCTGCGTACAGGCAGCACAGCAGGCATTAGGTGGTTCCGATAATACAGGCGGTGCAACCTGTTTTTCAAGAGCAAGTTCCGGACGCGCTGGTGTTGTGATCGGAAATCATGTATTTTACTAAGATATAGATATTTATTTTCAGGCAGGTATTTTAATGAGATACCTGCCCTTTTTAATTCATAGGAAATTATGTCCTATGAATTAAAAAGCCCTCCGGGCAGCTCATGAAAATCCCTAAAAGGGATTGACAGATCAGAGAGAACACAGTATTATTTAAAGGAACTTCATACTGCAATGCTTTAAAGCGAAAAAGAAAAAGCGGCATGAAAAACAGATTGCACGTTTTACGGGCAAAACTAATGTGAAAAAAGCAGTGCGCAGATAACAAGAAGTCCTGTGAGGATAACAGTGACATAAAAGAAGATAGAGAAGGCGCAGAAACGGAGGATAATATGGAAATGGAAATGGAGTTCTTACGGAAACTTCCGACACCGGCAGAGCTTAAGGAAGAGTATCCGGTAAGTGCACAGGTCGTTGCTACGAAAGCAGAGCGTGATGATGAGATCCGTGCAATATTTGAGGGAAAAGAAGATAAATTAATTCTGGTGATCGGACCGTGCTCCGCAGACAATGAGGATGCGGTAATTGATTATATATCAAGACTTCGTAAAGTGCAGGACAAAGTTGCTGATAAGATTTTTATGATTCCGCGTATTTATACCAACAAACCAAGAACAATTGGAATCGGTTATAAAGGTATGTTGCATCAGCCGGATCCTGAGAAAGAGACTGATATGTTAAAAGGAATCATAGCCATCCGCCAGATGCATAAACGTGCAGTGGAGGAGACAGGATTTACCTGTGCGGATGAGATGTTATATCCGGAAAATCACAGATATTTATCAGATCTGCTTTCTTATGTAGCAGTAGGTGCACGTTCTGTGGAAAACCAGCAGCACAGACTGACAGCAAGTGGTGTGGGGATACCGGTAGGTATGAAGAATCCGACAGGCGGTGATATTGCAGTTATGATGAATTCCATCATTGCGGCACAGAACAGCCATACATTCTTATACCGTGGCTGGGAGGTAAAAACGCAGGGCAATCCATATACACATGCTATTTTAAGAGGTTATGTAGATAAATTTGGAAGAAATATCCCGAATTATCATTATGAAGATCTGCAGAACCTGTTAGAGCATTATGAGGATGCAAACTCATCCAGCAATCCGCTTGCAAATCCGGCAGTGATTGTTGATGCCAACCATTCTAATTCCGGCAAGAAATTTGAGGAGCAGATCAGAATCAGTAAGGATGTACTGCACAGTTGTAAGATGTCTGCTGATATTCATAAACTTGTCAAGGGACTTATGATCGAGAGTTATATAGAGGATGGAAATCAGAAAGTCGGCGGGCACTGCTATGGAAAGTCAATTACAGATCCTTGCCTTGGCTGGGAGAAAACAGAAAAACTCATTTATGAACTGGCAGAACTGTGGTAAAAAATATGTATCGGATTTTGATCGTAGAAGATGATGAAAGTATAGCACGAAGTGTAAAGACCCATCTGGAAAGCTGGAATTATGAAGTATGCTGTGCCGAAGATTTTTCAAATGTGACCGGCACATTTGTGGCATTTGATCCACAGCTTGTTCTGATGGATATCAAACTTCCTTTTTTTAATGGCTATCACTGGTGCAGTGAGATCCGTAAAGTTTCAAAAGTACCTGTTATTTTTGTATCGTCCGCATCGGATAATATGAATATTGTGATGGCGGTCAGTATGGGTGGAGATGATTTTATTGCAAAACCATTTGACCTTGAAGTGTTGACGGCAAAAGTGCAGGCAATGCTTCGGAGAACTTATGATTTTACCGGGCAGAGTGCTGTTTTAGAGCATAAGGGAGCTATGCTGAATCTGACAGAGGCAGCATTGTTTTATGAACAGAAAAAAATAGAATTGACCAAAAATGAATTTAAGATTTTACAGGTGCTTATGGAAAATAAGCAGAAAGTCGTTTCAAGAGATACTCTGATGGTAAAATTGTGGGAGAGTGACAGTTTTGTGGATGAAAATACACTTTCTGTTAATGTCAACCGGTTACGGAAAAAGTTAGAATCTGTTGGACTTTATGATTTTATTGTAACGAGAAAAGGAATCGGGTATCAGATCGGATGAGAGGTATTATTTCTTATATAAAAAGAAGTATTGGCTGGCTGTGCATTGTCATTGTGTGTGAAGTGATCATGATCGCAACGATGATGCTCAATGAAATAGCATTTGCAGAGATCCTCTATGGGATATTTATCTCGTTATTTTTATTGCTGATCCTTCTGGTCTTTGATGCAGCAAGGTATTACAGGCATTATCAGAAAATAAAAGAATTGGAACATAGCATCATGCTTTCCACAGATGGAATGCCGGAAACTGCAGATCTGCTGGAAAATGAGTATCAGAAGCTGCTTCGGATACTGGCAGATGAATATACAGGACTGCAGAGTCAGGCGGCTGCCAGACAGAAAGATATGCAGGAATATTATGCCATGTGGGTGCATCAGGTCAAGACGCCGATCGCTGCGCTGCGTCTTCTGCTTCAGAATAAAAATGAAGATGGAAAGATGACAGAGGAACTTTCCGAACTGTTTGATATTGAACAGTATGTGGAAATGGCATTGCAGTATCAGCGTCTCGATTCAGAAACAACGGATTTCGTATTTGAAGAGACCGATCTGGATGAGATCATACGGGGGGCTGTAAAAAAATATGCAAGACAGTTTATTGCAAAAAAAATCAGTCTATGTTATGAACCGGTTGAAACAAGCGTAGTTACGGATAAAAAATGGCTTTCATTTGTTATAGAACAGGTAATATCAAATGCAGTTAAATACACAAAGACAGGAAGCATTAAGATTTATCTGGAAGATGGAGATGGAACCATGTCGGTGCCTTTGCCTGAAATCTCCCATGCAAAAAAGACAGAAATGGGAAACGGCAGTACAAGTTCGGTTTGCCTTGTCATCGAAGATACCGGAATCGGAATCCGTGCAGAAGATCTGCCCCGTATCTGTGAGATGGGATATACCGGATGTAATGGACATGAAGGGCAGCATTCGAGCGGAATCGGTCTGTATCTGTGCAGCCGTATTTTGAAAAAACTGGGACATACATTTGCGATCACATCAAAAGAGGGTGTTGGGACAGTCGTAAAAATCGGTTAAAACTATTATTTCAAAAAATAAAGCAGTATCATATAACAGAAAATGCAATCTTACGATAATGTAAGATACAGCAGGGAAATGTAAGCTGATTCGATAGCTTGCATTTCCCTCTTTTGTTATACTTGATACAGTCCTTAAGGAAATGAAACAAGACTGCTGTGATAAAAATAATGATGACTGCAGGAACAATTTGAGCATAGAAAAGACTGGGAGGAGTCTGAAATGGCACTTTTAGAGGTAAACAATTTAAAGAAAATATATACTACGCGGTTTGGAGGAAACCAGGTAGAGGCATTGAAATCCATGAATTTTTCTGTGGAAGAAGGAGAGTATGTGGCGATCATGGGAGAGTCCGGATCAGGGAAAACAACACTTCTTAACATTCTTGCCGCACTGGATAAACCGACTGCAGGAGAGGTCCTTTTGAATGGAAAAAATATCGTAACGCTTCGCGAAAAAGAAATCTCTGCATTCAGAAGGGATCATCTTGGATTTGTATTTCAGGATTTTAATTTATTAGATCAATTCTGCCTGAAAGATAACATTCTGCTTCCACTGGTACTTGCAGGAGTAAAACCGGAGCAGATGGAGCCGAAAGCATACCCTCTTGCAAAAAAACTTGGGATTGAAGAACTTTTGGAAAAATATCCATATGAGATTTCCGGCGGGCAAAAACAGCGCGTGGCAGTTGCACGTGCACTTATCACAGATCCGCAGCTGATCTTAGCGGATGAACCGACCGGGGCACTTGATTCAAAAGCGACAGACAGTATTCTGTCATTGTTTAATCAGATCAATGAGGACGGACAAACGATCCTTATGGTAACACACAGCATCAAAGCGGCAAGTCATGCGAAACGTGTGCTGTTTATTAAAGATGGGGAAGTATTTCATCAGTTGTACAGGGGAGATATGAGTATCGAAGAACTTTATGCGAAAATATCTGATACACTCACAATTTTAACGACAGGTGGTGAGTGTCATGAATAGACTTTATCTGAGGCTTGCATGGAGCAATCTGAAAAACAGCAGACAGTTTTATCTGCCGTATGTGATCGCTGGGATGCTGTCAGCCATGATGTTCTATACGATGTGTGCGATCCAGGGAAATGATGGACTTTCGAAAATGCGCGGGGGCAGCAGTGTCCAGATAGTTCTATATTTTGGTGTGGTCGTTGTCGGTGTGTTTGTCAGCATCTTTTTATTTTATACGAACAGTTTCATTATGAAACGCAGAAAAAAAGAACTTGGAGTTTATAATATTCTTGGTATGGAAAAAATCCACGTTGCCAAAATTATGGCATGGGAAACAGTATTTTCCTTTTTGATCGCAGTTGGCGGAGGTCTGATAACTGGAATCGTATTTCAAAAATTACTTACCATGTTTTTATACCGGCTGACCGGTCTTGAGGCGGCGATTCCATTTTATATTTCAGGATGGGGATGCCTTCATACCGCTGAGATGTTTGGTGCTATTTATGTGTGTATCCTTCTTTATAACCTGATGCAGATCCGGTTTTCGAATCCGGTAGAACTGCTTCACAGCGGAAACACCGGAGAACGTGAACCAAAAACAAAAATCATTCAGGCGGTTCTTGGAATTTTATGTATTGTAACCGGTTATTATATCGCGATTACAACGGATAATCCGGTAAAAGCGGTCAGTCTGTTTTTTGTGGCGGTTATGTTAGTTATTGTCGGAACCTATTTCCTTTTTAATGCCGGCAGTATTGCATTTTTAAAATTGCTGCGGAAAAATAAACGTTATTATTATCAGACCAGACATTTTACAACGGTTTCCGGCATGATATACCGGATGAAGCAGAATGCAGTGGGACTTGCCAATATCTGTATTTTATCTACAATGGTACTTGTTGTGATCTCGATGACAGTGTGCATGTATGCAGGAATCGAAGATGAGTTGAAAACACAGTATCCGGCAGAGCTTGAACTGATATTTTATGATCCGGATGGACAGCAGGATGCACAGACATTTAACCGGATGGCAGATGAAATTGAGCGTGTGATAAAAGAGAATGGAAGAGTTATCACAGGAAAACAGAAAGGAAGCTATGTAGGAACTGCGGTGGCGATGACCGGAAATAAAATTACGGCACTGGATCGATCTGCTATGGATTTTTCTAATATGTATGTACTGGAGATTATGACAAAAGACGGCTTTGAGGAATATATGCAGGAAACGATCCCGGATATACCGGATGGAAGTGTGGCAGTGATGATGGATTCTGTATATGAGCAGGATACGATCGTAATGGGAAATACAGAGTATCCTGTGGAACAGTCCATGAAATTTCCAATAAGAAATGCAGTGTCAGAATTTGTGGATGGTTCGGTTATCCTTATCGTAAAAGACGAAAACGCGTTGGAGAATATGCGAAAGCAGCTTGCGGCTATGGAGACAGAAGCATATGGGGAAGAGCGGACTGTGGATCTTACTTATGTGATGAACTTTGACATGAGCGGAACAGGAGAAGAAAAAATCGCCTGCGCCAATGCTGTGCGGGAGCGTGTCAGTGAATGGCAGAATGATGAGACGAATCCTAAGACCATGCGATTGGACTGCAATGTAATATCGAGAGCAGAGGGACATATTGATTATGAGACGAGCAATGGCGGATTACTTTTCCTGGGGCTGTTTTTAGGAAGCATGTTTTTAATGATCACAGTACTTATTATTTACTATAAACAGATATCAGAGGGCTATGAGGATAAAGAACGGTTTGCCATTATGGAAAAAGTCGGAATGAGCAACGAAGAGGTAAAAGCGACGATCCGTTCCCAGGTGCGTATGGTATTTTTCCTGCCACTTGCTACGGCGGCATGCCATCTTGCAGCCGCATATCCGATGCTGAAAAAACTGCTTGCTCTGGTGTCATTGTATAATGGAACTTTATTTGCATGGTGCTTAGCCGGTACGGTGCTGGTATTTGGTCTGATCTATCTGGCAGTTTTTATAATTACATCAAAAAGTTATTACAAAATTGTGGGAAATCAGGTATAACTTATAAGTAAGAGAAAATTACAGAAAATGAGGATGATCATGAAACAGGTAAAAAATATCATATTTGATGTGGGAGATGTCCTGCTTTCTTACCGGTGGAAATATATGCTGATGGATTACGGATTCACAGAGGAAGAGGCAGTGCGTATTGGAACGGAAATGTTTGATGATCCGGAAGGATTGTGGGGACTGCTTGATCTTGGGACAGTTTCACAGCAGGAGATCATTGAACGTTATTGTAAAAAATATCCAAAGGATGAAAAAGTGATCCGCTGGTTTATCGGACATGGAGAGTATATGCCTGTGGCAAGGCCGAAAGTCTGGGAACTTGTGCACAAACTTAAAGAACAGGGATATAAAGTGTATCTGTTATCGAATTATTCAGAGGAATTATTTAAAAAGCACACAGAATATGCAGATTTCATGAATGATATTGATGGACTGATCGTTTCCTATATGATTCACAAGGCAAAACCGGACCGTGCAATTTATGAGGCACTCTGTGAAAAATACAGATTAGAACCATCAGAATGTCTGTTTTTTGATGACCGTCTGGAAAATGTGCAGGCAGCAGTAAACTACGGTATGCAGGCAAAGCAGGTGTTGTCAAAAGAGGGACTTGTGGAGGATCTGGAAAAAATAGTACAGGGATGTGAGATCTTTTAGTATCAAAAAAGCTGTGAAATGCACGAAATAAGCACTTCACAGCTTTTATTAAGCAGACAACGGGAATCGCAAGTTGTGATTTTACATGATTTTTGGTCTATTTTTGAATGAAAATCATGTAAATAAGGCTTGTTTTTCCCGTTATTTTTTTGTCTGTGCAAATTTTTAGTATCATTTTAGTATCACAAATATGTGTTGTCAGCGCATAATTTTTCTAATCTTTCCGCAACCTCAATCTGCTTGGATGGGAACAGATGTGAATAGATGTTTAATGTGGTCGATACGTTTTCATGTCCAAGCCGCTCCGATACCAGAAGGGCAGAAAATCCCATCTCAATTAAAAGGCTTGCATGTGAATGCCTTATGTCATGAAGCCGTATGCGCTTGATACCGGCTTGTTTGGTGTGATCTTCCATCTGACGGGCATAGGTCGAATGCGAAGCCGTGAACAGGCGCATATCAGCTTCTAAACCGTATATGCGTTTTTCATATTCCCGGATAACAGCAGACAGGAACGGGGGAATGATAATTGTTCGGTTAGCTTTCTGCGTTTTTGGAGTCGTCACAATACCCTGACCATTGATCAGATGATAGGTTTTATTAATAGTTATGGTGTTTGTGTCCAGATCCACATCGGCAGCAGTGAGGGCTTCCAGTTCCCCGATACGCATACCGCAATAATAGAGCATCAGGAAGGCCACATAATAAGGGCTTGACTTCTCAAAGGTGTCTATGAATTTATCAAATTCTTCTTTTGTCCAGAAGTTAAGGCTGCGCGTTTTCTTGCCTACGGTATTACCGGCAATGTGGCAGGGATTGACAGCAAGTCCATAGAAACGCACTGCAAAATTAAAGATACTTGACAGCTCCATGACAAGATTCTGCATATATCCGGCGGACAAGGGTTCATTGTTGGCATTCTTAGACTCTTTTAGGGTTGCCTGCCACTTCCTTATGTCCGGCGCACTGATCTCATTGATCGGCTGCGTGTTGAAGTATGGAAGAATCCATGTGTTAATCCGGTTCTTCTTTGTTTCATAGGTTATTTTCTTTGTGTGAGCCTGTTTGTCCTCCAGATACAGATCAGAAAGTGTTTTAAACGGCATAGATGGCTGCGCGGCCTGTTTGGTAATAAATTCCCGTTCCCACTCTTTAGCATCACGCTGCAGCTTGAACCCGCGTTTCAGTTTCTGTTTTTTCGCCCCTGTATAGTCTGTGTAATAGGTCTTTACATAGAATGTTCCTCGTGCTTCGTCTTTGAATACTGGCATATATTTTACCTCTTTTCTATATCTCTGGCGGCGATGTAGTAAAAGAGAAATATTTACTGAGGACCATTTGGCGCTGAGCGACCACAAAATTGTGGTGAGCTGAAAAGTCAGCCCGTTGAACCCGTACTTTTTTATTCGGGGTTTCGCTCAAATTTGAGCGGTTCCACCACTTAAGCCCGTTTGGGTGTGAGTAATTGTCACATCCGGCAAAAAAAGGGGGGGATAGTACGCATGCCCTTCCCCTCAATCCGGGCAGCAGTTCCCAATAAGTTGGGAAAGCGCTGATAGCTCACTTTTGAGCTGACCGGAAAGAGGACATCCGGCAGCAGTTCAATAATATTGACTTGGTGTGCTTCGTACGTTTTCCGTACGAAGATACCAAATCAATATTGATGTGGTTACATCGGTGCAACTCTGATCGGCATCTTTAAGGTCAGCTTTATTGACTTTCGACGAATATCATCGGAAAGGGCGCAGAAATTTGTACGGCTTCACATGCAAGGGTATTGATTGAAACCATATCCTTAATCAGCGCAATTTTGAGCGGCTTCCACTGGCGAAAGTTCGACGGTGCGTTTTCTAAATTTTTAGAAAATCCGGTGGTGCATGGTTTGCACTTCTAAAGTTGGGATTAGCAACTTTAGGAAGTCATTTTTTTTTACGTTTTTTAATATTCTTTTTATTCAGATCTTCTAATTTACTTTTTTTCCATGAATCATACATGGTTTGTGTTATTTCTTTACTTAATGATGTGTTATGTAAAACATTGGCCGCGTCTTTCCATTCATTAAGAAAATCATTGAGCGGGGCCTCTTCAAACGATAAAAAGGGACATAGGCTATCTGAATCGCTACCTAGTATCATATCCGTATAATCGTCGATGTCAAATAACACGCTAACAATATCTCCATATGTTTGAAATGGATGTTTTAAATCTTTTTTATCTGATAATCCGCATAACCAGTCTATTGAGATATTATATTTTTCAGCAATTCTTTTCACAACTCCAATAGAAGGGTTTTTCTGATTTTTTTCATATGCAGATAAAGCTGACGCAGTTATTCCAATATCCGCAACAAATTCTTGTTGAGTCATATTAAGTGACTGTCTTAATCCTTTTAATCTATTAGAAAATATTTGCAATTCAAGTTCGCCCATAAGAAAACTCCTTTTGCTTTTTTATCATTGTAACACTTAGAGTAAAAAAGAACAACAAAAAATACATAAATCAACCAAAATAAAAAAATATCAACTTTAGTATTGACAATAAGCAACTAATAAACTATAGTTAAATTATCAACAAACAGAAAGGAGATAAACAAAAGTGAAAATTAACACAAAGAAACTTCAAATTGCAATGGCTAGAAAATGCATGAATGCTAGTGATTTAGCAGTAGCTATTGGATGTACAACTGCATCTATTCAGCAGATTTTAAGAGGTGCTAGAGGTGTACAGGTGAAGAAATTAGGTCTTATTTCTAAAGCATTAGAAGTAGATCCAGCAGAACTTATTGATTAAAGAGCCTGGCGGCGATGTAGTAAAAGAGAAAGGAAGGAAAGAGAATGGCACAGGTAAAATTTAGAGATTATGCAGAGGTAAACGCGAAAATTTTAGAGGGGTACACAGTGACAGGGGTTGTAACTGCAATCAATGCAGAAGAAACCGGTGTGATGATTTATCTTGAAAGAACCGTTGATAATGTGGTTTTGGGAATCACTATGACTTATAACCCGGATGCAGATCCAGAAGTAGACGAAACAGAGCTGATGATCTCTGAGGAATACGTTAAAAGAATCGAGAAAGGGGAATGCCTATGAGTAAAGAAGAACAGGCAAAGATTATTTTAAAAGAGCTTAATAAGTTCTATTCCGTGCCGACGTACATGGAAAAGTATGCAATTAAGGGAATCATGTCTGGGTTGGATAAGATCAAAGCAAAAGAGCAGAAAGGAGCGTGAGAGCATGGCAGAAGAAAAGCGGTTCTTATCTGCTGCTGATGTATCGCAGATCATGGAGTGCAGTACAAGTCGAGCATATAACCTGATACGCCAGCTAAACGCGGAAATGACCGAAAAGGGGTTCATTGTCATGGCTGGCAAGATTAATGCGAAGTACTTTTATGAACGCATTTATGACGGAAAGGCGAGCGTATGAGTGCACCAAGTAAAGAGGAATTCTATCAGAGCCTAAACGCTGATACCTGGTGCGGCTGGGACTGGTGCCGGAAATTATACGGCTATCAGATCGCAGACCCGGCGTTCTTAGAACGTGTATTTGTCCGATTAGATGAGTTAAAACGCGGCAGGGTAAAAACTATCTACGGCTTTTATTACAAGACACAGCGAACCTATGAGATAGAACAGGAGCGCGACGCTGGGGCGTGGCTGGTAGATAAAACACATAGAGACTATAAGAAAGAGGTAAAAGAGTGGCAGAAGAAAGTAAAGAGTATGACGAAGCCAGAATTGACAGAGCTGTGCAAACAGTTTTTGAGCAGGGGCATAATAAGCAGCCCGGAACAGTTTGCGACGGCGGTAGGTTTAGACCAGTAAACGAAGTGAAGCCCATACATTCTATAAACGCACAGGATCTGTTGAAGGAATATATAGCACCATTAGAGTATCTTGTTGATAAAATTATCCCAGCGGTTGGGCTGGCAATGCTTGGCGCACCATCAAAGTATTATAAAAGTTATATGTGTGTTGATATGGGGCTATGTGTTGCTGAGGGTGTGAAATTCTTAGGATTTGACACGAAAAAGAGTGGCGTTCTCTATATGGATCTTGAGAGTACGAAGCGCAGGCCAAAGACGAGAATAGAACAGGTTCTGAACGGTGCAAAGTGCCCGGACAATTTACATATTGTGACAGCGGAGCAGAAAGTCGGGAAAATCGGGGAAGGTCTGGAACAGCAAATAGAATGGCAATTACAAGAATTTCCTGATATAGGGTTTGTGATTATCGACGTATTGAAAAAGGTCAGACCAGTGCAGAAACGCGGGCAGAATGATTATGATCGGGATTATGAGGATCTGGGCAGGCTGAAAGAATTTGCAGATAGCCGGAATATATGTATTCTTGTCATTCATCATACAAGGAAGATGAAAGACCCGGACGATCCATTTAATGAACTTGCGGGTTCATCCGGTGTCATGGGTGTGTTGGATGCCGCGTTAGTTATTTCAAAGAAAAAACGTGAGGATAAGGACGCTAAGCTGTATATTACCGGGCGTGATATGCCGGAACAGGTGCTTGCAATCGAGTTTAATAAGTCAATATTCCGGTGGGAAAACCTCGGAGATTCTGAATCAGTCGAGCACAATAGACAGGTCAATAAATACCGGAATAGCAAAGCGGTGCAGGTCATAAAAAGACTGATCGAGCAGGGAAACGGAGAACTTACAGCCAGCGTTGATGATATTATACAGGCGAGTAACTGGATTGGCGGCGGAGTACTTAAGATATATGATACGCCGCAGGCTGTTGGTAAGGAATTGTCTGGATATGTGGAATTATTCAATGAGGTGGATAATATCGAGGTGAGCAGTAAGAGAAATGGTAAAAAAAGAGAGTATCTATATAAAACGCATGTCACACATGTCACAAATGTCACATGCACACAGCAAAGCCTTAATTTATAAAGGGTTAAGGATGTGACATGTGAGAAAATGACATTAGTGACGAGTGTGACAAGAATGACATGTATGACATGTGTGACAGTAATGACACTTATGACAAGAAAGGCGAATCATGACAGAACCAGAACTTAAAAACATATGGAACTTATACGCCGACCTCTGGAAGATGTTTCTGCAACACCACACCGCCCGGACGGATGAGGAATGGGAGAAACTGACAGAGAGAGCAGCGGAGATAGTAGAGCAGTACGGCGAAGATGTCCGATCATTGGCATTGGACACGCTGGAACTGATAGAAAAGAGGTGCAAGGGATGAACTATGAGGAATTAAGAAAGAAGTTGATGTTGCTTGATGTGGAAGAAATAGCGCGGTTTCGTGATAAACACTCAGGAAAACCCACGCTTGCAGTATTTTGCAATAACATAATCTCAGATAAGAAAGATATGGAAGAACTGGCGAGACTCAACAGGGAACTTGATGAGATCTTGGCAAAGAAAAACGCCCCGGACGGTGCGGGAACACCATCACAGGGCAATGAAACCCGATAACAAGACAAAAGACCGGATTCATTCGAATTGTAGCAGATTCCGGCGGAAAGGAAAAGCATGAAATTGTATGAAATGAACGAAACAATGAAATTACTGGGTGAGCAATGCTATTTTGAAATTTTGAAAGATGGCAGCCCGGAGCGTGAAGCGTACAACGATATGATGAACGCATACCGAGAGAATGGTAACACACATTATGCAGATGTTTCGATGGATGCCTTTGTACTGGGGTATATATATGGAAAACGTGCAGAGAGAGCAAGACGGAGGGCAAAGAGATGAACTACAAAAGATTATCAAATGAGGAACTCAGCCGATGCAAATACCCAAATCTTATAGCAGAAATTACGGAAAGCACCTACAGCATATGCACCATAGCCGAGCATATGGAACTTGGGAAGTACAGAAAAGAGGACGACCCGGAAGTATGGGGGATGCTGAACGGAACAATCGAAATGCGTGCATCTAACATATACGGCTTACTACGTCTTTATAATGCGGAATACGAGTACTTATTTAGTGAAACGTTTCATGTAGTGGATGGGAAGTCTTTGGCGTATTGGCATTGGTATGAAAGAAACCAGAAGCAGCAGCGCGAACTGGAAGGATTACAGGCTTTATCGAGGATCTACAATACACTGCATGATAAGCTCTATCTGACCGGCTATGTGCAGGCAGTAATTGACTACATAGAGAGCGCGGACGATTCGATAGAAGCAGCACAAAACCTTGTAAAATCTTTGAAGTAGAGCGGTATGCGCTCCGAATGAAACAAGCCCTAAACCCATTAAGACCTACACCACGACATTGTAGAAATACAGTGCCAGAGTGTGGGCCTTTTTGGTTGCGGAGCGTTTCAAAAGCGTTTCACATATCAGCAAGGCGAACGTTTCAAAAGTTGGTGGAAAATGGTGGAGGAAAGCGAACGTTGAAAAATGTTGAATAATTTGAATATATAGACCTTGGAAAGTACGTGATCCTTATCACACATGATGACTTTTGGGCGTATATAGCATAAAATGCTAACATTTACTAACATTTAGCATATATAGAACCTTAGAAAACCTTATATTTTCGCATATATAGCGCGCTGCTGCAAAGCGAACGTTTCAAAAAGCGTTTCACATGCGAACCGTGGCAAATAGTTGCATTTTCAACATATACAGGATGTAAGAAAACGTAATATTTGATATTTTCAGAACTTAACAAAAGTTGACATTTTGGGATGTGTGGAAAAATGTTGCACTGGCACAATGGCACAAAATATCTATTTCCGGGTGGTAAAATAAAAGCCATAAAGGGGGGATGATATTGTGATCCAGAGCAAACAGTACATGATTTCATTGCAGAACAGGAACAACGCGATCCCGGAAGGGGAGCTTTTGACAATGGCGCATAAGGTAGATACCTATATTGCTGATCTACTGGTGGAATCATTCAAAAATTATACCTCATATGACGTATTAGAGAAACAGGAAGCGAAACGGGGTAAGGTTATACCAGTAAGCAGACGTGTGTTTTATCGAAGGCGTAAGCAATATATTCATGATATAGAGCAGCGGTTGGCTGCCGCAGGGAGAGCGTGACAATCCACCCACACGCAGGGAAAAGCGGAATAAGCCTATTCGGGCGTAAAACGAAAGGATGGTAAATTCATGGGAGATTTACAGAACACCTCAGCAGAGGGAACACAGACAAGCACAGAGGGTACACAGCAGAGCGGTAAGACATTTACACAGGATGATGTGAACCGGATCGTGCAAGAGAGACTTGCAAAAGAGAAAAGCAAGGCATCCAGTAACGAGGATTTCGAAAAGAAAACCGCAGAACTGGAAAAGAGAACGACAGAGCTTGAAGCAAGAGAGAACAGGCTCAACGCTGTAACTGCTTTACGGGATGCCGGGTATCCGGATGAGCTGGCGGACGTGATCAGATGCAGCAACGCAGACGAATTAAAAAAGTCAATGGAAGTCATTGACAAAATTATCAAAGAAAGGACGCCCGAAGGCTGGTCAAAGGAACTGGAAGAAAAGCGGTCGAGGATCGTATTCAGTGCACCGATTCATACATTGCCAAATGATAACGGTATCCGGTCGGCTATGGGGTTAAGAGGATAAGAATATGGCTATTAATTTAGTAACGCAGTTTCAGCCTTATGTGGATGAAATTTTTACAAAAGAGAGTAAGAAAGAGCTTGTGACGAATCAGGATTTTGACTGGACGGGAGCGCATACCATTAAGGTGTACAAGATCAGTACCGGCACTATGAACGATTACGACAGAGCAGGAACAGGCAGCGGAGCAAAAGGCAGCCGTTACGGAGCAGTGCAGAGCCTTGACGCAACAACGGAAGAATTTACTTTGAAGAAAGATAGATCATTCACGTTCGCGATCGATAAACTTGATACAGACGAGACAGCGCAGCAGCTTGCTGGAGCATCTGCCCTTGCAAGACAGCAGAGAGAAGTTGTTATACCTGAGGTTGATTCTTATGTGTATGGAGTTATTGCAGCAGGCGCAGGAACAAAACCGGCAGCAGTGGCACTTACTCCGGAAAACATCTATGATGAGATCACAAAAGCAACAAATGTCCTTGATAATGCAGAAGTGCCAGACGAGGGGCGTTTTATTATCGTATCGCCGGATGTATACCGCATTATGAAAAAGTCAAAAGATATCGTGATGGAAACCGACGTGGATACACAGTTGCGAAAACAGGGCGTTGTTTCTAATCTGGACGGTGCATCAGTTATCAAGGTACCGGCTACGAGACTACCGGAGAATTGCGGTTTCATCATGTGCCATCCGTGCGCAACGGTAGCACCTACCAAGCTGGAAGATTATAAGATCCATCAAGATCCGCCGGGAATCAGTGGATCACTTGTTGAGGGGCGTATTTGTTATGATGCGTTTGTACTGGATAATAAAAAGACAGCAATATATTATCAGGAGCTTGCGAAAGCCTAAATGAGTTATTAATCAGGAGCACGCGCCTGGTTGATATAGTAACCTGCCGGAGTGATCCGGCGTAACCTTAAATTTAAGCTGCATATTTATGGTATACATTACCATTGCCCCGCATTGGCTGTCTGGTCGGTGTGGGGTATTTTCTTATGAGGTACGACAATGAGCAATGAAGAACTGGTTGCCCGGATAAAGGCGGGAATAGATACGGCTGATAACATGCTTTTGCTATGGGAACAGAATAAGGGGATGATTTGCAAGATAGCACGTAAATACAGTGCATATGCTGATATAGAGGATTTACAGCAGGAAGGCTATCTTGCATTATACCCGGCAATAGATGGATATAACCCGGATAACGGGAGTAAATTCTTATCATATGCCACTACTGTGATAGATCAGAGACTCAGGCGCTATATCAGTGATAGCGGTAGCCCTGTAAGGATTCCAGAGCATGAACGTGTCAAGATATGCGAGTATAAGAAGATGGTCAATGCGTTTCAAACATACCTTAATAGAAAGCCCACACGGCAGGAAATAGCCTGCAATATGGGGTTATCTGATAAAGTAGTAAGGGAGCTTGAAAAGTCCGTCAGAATGGGGCAGATCGCAAGCCTTGACATGCCATTGAAAGACGAGGGCGGTACCGATACACTGATTGATATGCTACCGGATGAAAACAATGCTATGTCAGCCGTGATTGATGATATGCAGCAGGAAGAATTAAAAGCTGTGATCTGGGATATCGTAGATTCTCTGCCGGAGGATCAGCGGGGTGTGATTCATGACAGATATGAGCATGGGAAGTCATGCAGGCAGATAGAAGTAGAAACGGGCATTGACTGGGGAAAAGTATGCCGGATTGAAAACAGCGCTCTAAGGGCACTTGGAAGTGGCAGGAATGGGCGAACCTTAAGACCGTTTCTTAATGATGGTTTATACAATGTTGCACTGCATGGATCAGGCGTAGAGCACTTTAACCGTACCTGGACCAGTTCCACGGAGCGGGTTGCACTGGAATTATAATAGTATCATTTGAGTATCAAAAAAGCTATGAAACACCCAAAACAGGCACCTCATAGCCTTTATAAAGCAGACAACGGGAATCGAACCCGCCTCCTCAGCTTGGGAAGCTGATATACTACCGATGTACTATGTCTGCCCGTAATGAAATAACTACTAATTATTATAGCAAAACGAAAAAAGATTGCAACCGTTTTTTTGACGGTGTAAACTGAGAGGAAGAAACATTGGAGGAAACGATAACGATATGAAATATCCAGAATTTTTACCGGAAAACGGAACGATCGGTTTTGTGGCGCCATCCTTTGGATGCAGTATAGAGCCATACCATACAGCATTTTTAAATGCACAGAAGAAATTTACCGGACTGGGACATAGATTAGAACTTGGACCAAACTGTTATGCGTCGGAAGGAATCGGCATCAGCAACACTCCGGAAGCATGCGGGGCGGAGCTGACAGAATATTATTGCAGCGATAAAAATGACATCCTGATCTCCTGTGGCGGCGGTGAACTGATGTGTGAAATCTTAGACAAAGTAGATTTTGACAGGATCAGGGTGGCAAAACCAAAGTGGTATATGGGATTTTCAGATAATACTAATATGACATTCCTGCTTGCCACGCTGTGCGATACAGCATCTATATATGGACCATGTGCGGCGGCATTCGGCATGGAACCGTGGCATGAGAGCCTTTGGGATGCCTATCGTCTTCTTCGTGGAGAAAAAAGCAGTATAGAGGGCTATGCACTGTGGGAAAAAGAAGGAAAAAAAGACGAGGAACATCCGCTTGAACCATACAATGTGACAGAAGAGAAAAAACTTATGGTATGTCTGCCTGAAAAACAGAAAAATAATATGCAATACAAACCATTGGTGCAGCCGGCAGAGGAATTACAGGAAGAAATCACCATGCAGGGAAGACTGCTTGGCGGCTGCATGGATTGTCTGGTCAACCTGCTTGGAACAGAATTTGATAAAGTACAGGAATTTACAGAGAAGTATCAGGATGACGGAATCATCTGGTTTTTAGAATCCTGTGATCTGAATGTGATGTCTATCCGCAGGGCGGTCTGGCAGATGAAACATGCCGGATGGTTTTCGCATGTAAAAGGTTTTTTGATTGGAAGACCGGCGGTGTTCGGACAGGAGATGATGGGATTAGACCAGTACCATGCAGTTACAGACCTGCTTGCAGGGTATCAGGTACCGGTCATTATGGATGTGGATATCGGACATATCCCACCGATGATGCCGCTTGTCTGCGGCAGTTATGCGGACATCAGTGTCAGTGGAAATGAGTTGAATGTAAATATGCAGTGGAGATAGTTTTCCCCCAATTATAAAATAACATTTACATTTTTGCCGATTCCGGTATTGAGCAGTGTGTTTAAATCAGCAGTCACCGGTGTAACAGATGCAATATTAAGTGCATTCACTGAGGTAGAACCGGTATCAGCAGAGTCGGTCGTGCCGGTTGTGCCGTCAGGAACAGACGAGGACGCCTGTTTTTTGGCATTGCGTTTTGCCAATGCATCATTGTATTCGATCTGTGTCAGAATATTGCTTCTGTTTTCAAAACGTCTGGCATAGGAATTGACACGCTGCATGTATTCTGAATCTGCAGAAAACAGAGATTCAAATTTTGAAATATCCGCGGAACCAAAAAGAGAACTGCGCGATTCGAGCGTGCCGTTGTCTTTTACGGTAATACCGATCTTGTCAAGCTGGCTTTCATACGCTGCAGTCAGATTCTTCAGACTTTTCTGAGTGTTTTTGACGGTACGGTCGTCTGATGCACCGGATGAGTTTATCATATTATTGTAGGTGCTGATGAACGCTGAAACACTGTTTTTGATATTTGTTTCATTATCGTCATCATATGTAAATGAGCCAAGGGAACGTATCGCACGGCGCAGCGCATGCGAATCGGCACCCGTGAGGGTGGAATTGGACAGATTACTGCGTGATGTGGTGGTACGTGCATCCGCATTTGATGCATAAAAACGACGCATATAATAGGATGTACCAAGTGTGGTTCCGGCTCCGACATAAGCGGTATTGGCCATAAGAAAGACCTCCTTAAAAATCATCTGTTATATGTTTCGGTCGAAAAGCGTAGATAATTAACCATGGCATTGAAAATTTATTTGCGTTATACTACTATAGAAACAGCAGAAATATTACGACAGGAGGGAGAAGATTATGGAGATAATAGTTTGGTTGGCATTGATCATTTTCTTTGTGGTATTGGAGATCGCTACCGTTGGTCTGACATCGATCTGGCTGGCAGGAGGAAGTATTGCAGGACTGATCTGTGCGGCATTTGGAATGGGAATCACGGGACAGATCATCGTGTTTGCAGCAGTGTCATTTGTGCTGCTTTATTTTACAAGACCCTGGGCTCTGAAATATTTAAAACCACATCTCGTTAAGACAAATTACGAGGAAGCAGTTGGGAAAAATGTCTGTGTCACCGAGCAGATAGATAATATCAGGGGAACCGGAACCGCGGTTATGAATGGTCTGGAATGGACTGCCCGCTCGGTGGATGATGAAAAGACCTTCGAGCCGGGAATGATCGTTATGGTAAAGGAAATCAAGGGTGTTACACTTTATGTGACGGAGAGCAGTGATATGCCGCAGATGAATGGAGATCAAGAGAAATGAAACTTGGAATGGTATTTGAAGGCGGGGCAAACCGCACGGTTTTTTCCTGTGGAGTAATGGATAAATTTCTGGAAGAAAATATCATGCCGGATTATTACATCGGTGTTTCCGCTGGAATGGCATATGGATTGTCGTATCTTTCCGGGCAGAAAGGACGTAATCTGGAACTGATGGAAAAATATATGGCGGATAAGCGCTATATGGGTATGCGCCATCTGCTAAACCGCAAAGAACATGCGTATTACAATACGAAGTTTGTGTTTGAAGAAGTACCGAATGAGCTTCTTCCGCTTGATTATGATGCTCTGGCACGTTTTCCGGGAGAGATTGAAGCGGCAGTCACAAATATTCACACAGGAAAAGCAGAATACATGGAAGTCCCGCGTGGGAAAGAGATGAAGGATCTGCTGATCGCAACCTGTTCACTGCCGATTCTTTTTCAGCCGGTAAAGATCGGCAGACATTATTATCTGGACGGCGGACTTGCAGATTCGGTTCCTTATGAGCATGCTATGGAAATGGGCTGTGAAAAACTGGTTGTTGCTCTGACAAGGGAACGCGGCTATGTAAAGACACAGGAAAAGGCGTCAGGCGTTATGAACCGTCTTTATCAGCGATATCCAAAGATCGTGGAGGATATGAAACTTCGTGCGGAGCGCTACAATGCTTCCATGGAAAAACTGATGCAGTTAGAGAAAGAGGAAAAAGTATTTGTGATCGCACCGGAGTCGACCTATGGAGTTGGCAGGACGGAGACGGATACCATAAAATTGCGCAGGCTTTATGATGAAGGTTATCGTATTGCCACAGAACAGACAGACGCCCTTCGCGCCTATTTGAATAAATAATGCAAAGGAGAAAAAAGATGAACATTGTATTTCTGGATGCAAAAACAATCGGGGAAGACATTGATCTCTCCGGGTACGACAAACTTGGAACAGTTATAAAATATGGATTTTCTACAACGGAAGAGGCAAGAGAGCGCACCAAAGATGCCGATGTGGTGATCGTAAATAAAGTACAGATCAATGAGACATCGATCGGTGAGGCAGAGCACTTAAAACTGGTCTGTGTGACTGCAACCGGAACGAACAATCTGGACAAAGCATATCTGGATGCACATGGCATTGCATGGAGAAATGTTGCCGGATATTCCACGGAGACCGTCGCACAGCATACATTTGCCCTGTTATTCTATCTCTGGGAAAAATTAAGATACTATGATGACTATGTCAAATCAGAAAAATACGTTGGAGATATCACATTTACCCATTTTGATAATGTATTCCATGATCTGAATGGTAAGACATGGGGAATCATCGGACTTGGAGCGATCGGGCGCAGAGTTGCGGACATTGCAAAAATGTTTGGCTGCCATGTGATCTACTATTCCACAACAGGGAAAAATGACCAGCCGGGTTATGAGCGTGTGGAGTTTGATGAGCTGCTTGCAAAATCAGACATCGTGTCCGTACATGCGCCGCTGACAGAGCAGACAGAAGGGCTGATGAATGCAGAGGCATTTTCTAAGATGAAACCGTCTGCCATCTTTTTAAACCTCGGCAGAGGACCGATCGTTGTGGAAAGAGATCTTGCAGATGCGTTGGAAAATAAAACGATCGCAGGAGCCGGACTTGACGTACTTACCGTAGAACCGATGAGTGCAGAAAATCCATTGAAACGGATCAAGGACAGCAACCGTCTGATCATTACCCCTCATATTGCGTGGGCAAGCCTTGAGGCGCGCACCAGACTGATGAAAATCATTGAGGGACAGATCCGTGACTTCTTTGGCGGAAGTGATAAATAAACACTGGAAGGTACACTTTGCAAACAGCCTGTTAGCCTGTTATCAGAAGTAATATACAAAAACAAAATACAGAAATAAAAATACCGCGCAGATTTGCGCGGTATTTTTATTTGGGGTGAGCTGCCTTTTGTCACATGGATCTTCATAGAAAATTGTATAGTCGTTACTTCAGGCAATCAGCTCGGAATCGCAGCACTCAACCCGCTGTGAAACGAAAGATTTCCATATTCCTGCAAAAAATCCTGTATAGCAGCGTCCTGCCTTGCTGAATCAGCACCTGCATGAAGTGCAGCATACAGCGAATGGATCCGGGACAGGTACAGCTCTTTGGATTTATCATACAGTTCAAAGAAACTCTCATTGGAAGTAATGGAAGAATCCCATGGATTTTTCCACAGTGCATGTCTTAAATTAAATGGATCCGTGCGGAAAAACAAGGTATCACTCGGGATCAGTGGTGAAAACAGCGGATATCCGAGACAGATCCGTTCGGTCAGCCGGACAATGGCTTTTTTCTTACCGGAGTCGTCGTGCATGAGCCACAGACCAAACTGCATGGAAAAAATGGCAAGATACATGGTGTATTTGCGGAATTTGACATCCGGGAAAGCATAACGGTAAGCGTAATAGAGCATACTTGCAATAACATACTTCTGGCGGTGTGTCAGCCGGATCGTGTCCTCCGGATGGAAATTACATGGCTGACGGTGCAGTTTCATGTCGAGCAGTGCAGTATCAATATCCGTTTCCAGATAGGCATGCCTTGAAAAATATGCTTTTTCCTTTTTATCTTTAAAATGCGTCATAGCATAAATATATGGATGACATATCGTATCTAAGGTATAGTGTCCGAGAAAACCCATCAGGTAGGCTTCTGCGATATTAAGATCTGTGCAGGACGAAAACTGGCTGCGACTTTCAATCAGACCCTGGAAAAAAGCACCGGTTTCGAGGACATGGGCAAGTGCACCGATATTATGACCTTCCAGTACATAAGAAGGAAGGTAATAAAAGAAAATATCAGGTCCCTGAAGTCCAAGACCATAAGTAGCACGATTATAATAAAGATTCTTTTTTAAAGAATTATTTTTCAGGTTATGATAAACCTCTCTTCCGAATATATAATGGGTAACATATCCAGGCATGATCAAAAATCTCCTTTCCATGAAATAAACCACCGTTATTATAACCAGTTTGGAAAGAACTGTTAAGCATAGCCGGAAAGATTTAAGAAAAAAGTAATAATCGTTGATTGACAAATTCATTTAAAATAATATAATGTTACGTAGTTATTAATACTATGTAATGTAGTATCAATGCTATGCAAATATTGTCTGATGTAGTCGGAAAATAGACAAAATTGCAAATTTGTATATTAGATGGCTACATTGAAAAGTCATTGCATATTTAAAAAAGAGTGTAATTTTTTTATACTTGCATCTAGTAAGAGAATGTGAAAAAGATAACGGAGGTCGGAGTTATGGCTAATTTAGCACTGACAGTAGAGAGAAAAGCATTCAGCGTCGCAATCGATGCTGCATTAAAAAGTTTGAACAAGGATCGTGAGAAAGGATTATTACAGATCGTAGATCTTACAGAGAAATTTATGGGAGATAACTTTCGTAAAGAGGCTTATGATGGTGCAAGAAAAATGATCCAGAATCCGGATCACAAATGGATGCGCTATGTAAACCGTCTGTTGGATGAGACAGATCCGCATGTTGCAAAAATGACCGCATTAAACCTTGGTTTTCAGGCTGCATTTTATGGAACAAAGACCATCCGTAAAATGAGAGAGGTTCATGACTGTAATATCCCGTGGCTGATCTTAATGGATCCGACAAGTGCATGTAACCTTCACTGTACCGGATGCTGGGCAGCTGAGTACGGTAATAAATTAAATCTTTCCTTTGATGAACTTGACAGCATCGTAACACAGGGAAAAGAACTTGGTATTTATTTTTACATGATGACCGGTGGAGAGCCTCTGGTTCGTAAAGCAGACATCATCAAACTCTGTGAGAAACACAATGACTGTGCATTCCACTGCTATACAAATGGTACACTCGTAGATCAGAAACTCTGCGATGATATGAAACGTGTCGGCAACCTTTCCTTATCCATCAGCCTTGAGGGATTTGAAGATGCGAATGATTTCCGCCGTGGAGAGGGCGTATATGATAAAGTTCTTCATGCAATGGATCTTTTACATGAGAACGGATTGATTTTCGGAAACAGTGTATGCTATACTAGCAAAAACATGGATGCTGTTACATCTGACGAATTTTTTGATCTTCTGATCGAGCACGGAAGCCGTTTTGCATGGTATTTCCATCTGATGCCGGTAGGTATGAAAGCAGCTCCGGATCTGATGCCGACCAAAGAACAGCGTGAATATATCTATCACAGAATCCGTGAGGTTCGTGCGATGGAAGGTGGAAAAGAGATCTTTGTTATGGACTTCCAGAATGATGGTGAGTTCGTAGGCGGATGTATTGCAGGAGGAAGAAACTACTGCCATATCAACCCGAAGGGTGACGTGGAGCCATGCGTATTCATTCATTATTCCGGTGCAAATATCCGTGAGAAATCACTGCTAGAGTGCTTAAAACAGCCGTTATTCATGGCATACAGAGATAACCAGCCGTTCAATGAGAATATGCTTCGTCCATGCCCGATGCTTGAGAATCCTGAGATCTTACAGCGTATGGTACATGAAACAGGTGCACACTCCACAGATGTTGAGGAGGCAGAGCCGGTAGAACATTTATGTGGAAAATGTGAGGCATATGCATGTGAATGGAAAGAGACTGCAGACAGACTCTGGAAGGAGCATCCATACAAACAAAAAGGCTACACCAATTTCAAAAAGAAATAAGTTTTGTTCACAGTTGCAGTGTGAGCAGCAATAATAAGGGGCGATTGTTATCAATAAAATACAAAAGCAGCTTTTAAAATGGGGACTGGTTCTGGCAGTCATTGGTATTATCGTGTATACTTTCCGTGATTCGGCAGGACCGATTTTAGAACAGCTTACGAAAACATCACCAGCCGTTGTCATTGGCATTTGTCTGATGGCAGCGGTATATCAGATCATAGAAGGCATTATCACGACCGTGCTCGCAAAGCAGTATCGGTCGTCTTTTGCATATAAAAATGGTATTACGAATGCGTTCCTTTGTTCTTTTTACCGGGTGGCAACGTTAGGAAGCGGTTCCGGAGTTGCAGCGATCATTTATCTGGGTGAGCATGGAATTGAATATGGCGGGGGATTTGGACTGTATATGATACAGTATGCGCTCCACAAAATAAGCATTGCATTGTTTTCTGCAATCTTTTTTGTGATGAACTGGGAATTTATGAGAAACTGGTTTGGTGATTATGCGGGACTTTTAGCTGCCGGATATGTGCTTACACTGGTGATAACACTTGGGTTGTTTTTATTCTGCTGTTCGAACCGGTTTCATCATCTGATCTGCCGGCTGCTTGACTTCGCAAATCAGAAATTTCATGGAAAATTTGAAATAATGGCAGAAGAGATCAAAAGGCAGTGCATGATGCTTGAGGATGCTTCGAACCATCTGATGAAAAACAAAAAAGTTACCACAGAGGTGATCTTTCTTTGCCTGTTGAAATGCTGTTTCTGGTACGGAATACCGTATCTTCTTTTTAAAGGTGTTCAGTTTCAGGGTAATCCGGCACTGTCCCTGTCACAGGTACTGGCGATCACTTCGTTGTCTGTCATGCTTGCTGCGGTTATTCCGTCTCCGGCCGGGATCGGTTCCACGGAATTTGTATTTACAACACTTTTTGCAGGAATCGTCGGCACTGGTATTGCCGGATCTGCGTCGCTTTTATACCGGTTTGGCACATTTGTATTTCCATTTCTGGTGGGGGCTGTTGTTGTGCTGGTAAGGCATTTCAAAAGAAAAAAATTATCTTCAGGAAGCATATGAAAAGATTAGTTGTAATCTCAAAGTAAATATAGTAATATGAATAAAGGCACAAAACAGATAGTATACTGTATTTAAAATTGAATTTAGGGAGGAGTTTCGTATGCCAGGAGTAATTGTAGCACTTATTATTTTAATTATCGTAGCACTGCTGATCGCAGTATCCTGTGTTAAGATCGTTCCGCAGGCAACTGCATGCGTGGTAGAACGTCTGGGAGGTTATCTTGCAACATGGTCTGTAGGTATTCATTTCAAAGCACCGTTTATCGACCGTGTGGCAAAGAGAGTTGTGTTAAAAGAGCAGGTGGTAGATTTCCCGCCGCAGCCGGTTATCACAAAAGATAATGTAACGATGCAGATCGATACTGTCGTATATTTCCAGATCACAGACCCGAAGCTTTATGCATATGGAGTCGAAAATCCAATCATGGCGATTGAGAACCTGACCGCAACTACACTGCGTAACATCATCGGTGATCTTGAACTTGATGAGACACTGACATCCAGAGAGACGATCAATACGAAAATGAGATCTTCTTTGGACGTTGCAACGGATCCATGGGGAATTAAAGTCAACCGTGTTGAGTTAAAAAATATCATCCCGCCTGCAGCGATCCAGGATGCGATGGAGAAACAGATGAAGGCAGAGCGTGAGCGACGTGAAGCGATCCTGCGTGCAGAGGGTGAAAAGAAATCAACAGTCCTCGTTGCAGAAGGTAAGAAAGAATCTGCAATTCTTGACGCAGAGGCAGAGAAACAGGCAGCAATTTTACGTGCAGAGGCAAAGAAAGAGGCAACGATCCGCGAGGCAGAAGGTCAGGCAGAAGCTATTCTTAAGATCCAGCAGGCAAACGCAGATGGACTTCGTATGATCAAAGAAGCAGCACCGGATCAGAACGTGATCCAGTTAAAGAGCTTAGAGGCGTTTGCAAAAGCAGCAGACGGAAAAGCAACCAAGATCATCATTCCATCTGAGATTCAGGGAATCGCCGGTCTTGCAAAATCTGTTACGGAAATTGCAGCAGATCATAAATAAAATCAAAAAAGGTTATCAGAACGGATGGTGCGCATGTTGTACCATCCGTTGTGGCATAAAAAGATAATATACACAGCCATGTAAAGGAGATAGAAAGACATGAATTTAAAAGGACGTAATTTTTTAAAATTAATGGACTTTACACCAGAAGAGATTACATATATGATCGACCTTGCAGCGGATCTGAAAGCAAAGAAAAAACAGGGTATTGCGCATGATTGTCTGACAGGAAAAAATATCGCACTTATTTTTGAAAAGACAAGCACCAGGACACGTTGTTCTTTTGAGGTGGCAGCCTATGATCTTGGCATGCATGTAACTTACTTAGATCCTTCGGGTTCCCAGATCGGCAAAAAAGAGAGCATTCCGGATACCGCTCGTGTGTTGGGACGTATGTTTGATGGTATTGAATATCGTGGATATGGACAGGATATCGTGGAAGAGCTCGCAGAATATGCCGGTGTGCCGGTATGGAATGGTCTGACCAATGAATTTCATCCGACTCAGATGCTTGCCGATATGCTGACGATCCGTGAGCATCTTGGCAGATTAAAAGGTGTGAGACTGGTTTACATGGGTGATGCCCGCTATAATATGGGTAATTCCCTGATGGTGACCTGTGCAAAACTTGGTATGGATTTTGTTGCATGCACAAGCAAAAAGTATTTCCCGGATGCAAAACTGGTAGAGTACTGTGAAGGTGTTGCAAAAGAGACAGGAGCAACCATTACACTGACAGAAGATGTCAAAGAGGGTACAAAAGACGCAGATGTTATTTATACGGATGTATGGGTATCCATGGGTGAACCGGATGAGATCTGGGAGGAACGTATTCATGATCTGATGCCATATCAGGTAAATGCGAAAGCTATGGCAAATGCAAAACCGGATGCCATTTTCATGCACTGTCTGCCTGCATTCCATGACTTAAAGACCAAGATCGGCAAAGAAGTTTATGAGAAGTTTGGTTACAGTGAATTAGAAGTAACGGATGAAGTATTTGAGAGTAAACAGTCTGTCGTATTTGATGAGGCAGAAAACCGTATGCATACGATCAAAGCAGTCATGTTTGCAACACTTGGTGGAGAACAGTGTGAAAAATAAGTGTATCAGACAAAAATGGAGGACACTAGATGAGGACGCAGCTACTAGCGGCATTAAAGGAAGCTGATGATTATATTTCCGGACAGGAACTGTGTGAGCGTTTCGGCGTATCGCGCACTGCAATCTGGAAAGCGGTAAAACAGTTAAAAGAAGCGGGATATGTGATCGAGGCGGTGCAGAATAAAGGATACAAGATCGTGTCGACACCGGATTGTCTGAATAAGGCAGAATTGGAAAGCATCCGGAAAACAAAATGGGCAGGACGTGAGATCTTTTATTTTGATACGATAGATTCTACCAATACAAAGGCAAAACAACTTGCAGAGGAAGGTCATCCGACCGGTACACTGGTCGTTGCGGAGAAGCAGGAAGCCGGACGCGGCCGCCGTGGAAGAGGATTTGAATCTCCGGCAGGAGTCGGAATATTTATGACGCTGGTGCTCAAACCAGATTTTGCCCCTGACCGTGCTTCCATGCTGACACTGATCGCAGCACTTGCGGTATCGAAAGCGATATCGGAGAAAACAGGCGTAGACGCAGGTATTAAGTGGCCGAATGACATTGTGATGAACGGCAGAAAAGTCTGCGGAATCTTAACGGAGATGAGTGCACAGTTAGATTACATCAATCATGTTGTCATTGGAATCGGTATCAATGTCCGGAATCAATCATTTCCAAAAGAGATTGAACAGATAGCAACCTCGATCCTGATGGAGACCGGTTTACGTGTGAATCGCGCAGAACTGATCGAGGCAGTATTAGAGCAGTTCGAACGATATTATGAGATATTCTTAGAGACGGAAGATTTAAGCGGCCTGGTAAAAGAATACAATGCGCACCTGATCAATATGCAAAAACAGGTCAGAGTGTTAGATCCAAAAGAGCCTTATGAGGCGAAAGCAATGGGAATCACGCCGCATGGCGAACTGATCGTGGATACTTGGGAAGGCAGAAAACTGGTATCCTCCGGCGAAGTTTCCGTGAGAGGAGTATACGGATATGTCTGAGAGAGAAGAAGTGGTGCTCTGCGGAGCGAGCGCTTACAATAAAAAATTTTATCTGAATCAGGATTTCAAGGGACTTCCGGATTCGATCAAAGATGAATTAAAGATCATGTGTGTTCTTTTTACGGAAGATATCGGTGGTATTTTTCAGGTAGTCTTTGATGAGGAGGGCAATCTGGAGTTTCGTACTTCCAGTGATGAGAATGATCTTTTATATGATGAGATCGGCTGTGGGTTAAAGATACGTGAACTGCAGCGTACAAAAGAAGAACTGCTTCGTGCTTTGGAAATGTATTATAAAGTGCTATATATTGGCATGGACGAATCAGAAATGTAAAGAAAAAGGTAGGAAAATACGATGGTAATCACGATTGACGTAGGAAATACAAATATCACAGTGGGTGTATTCCGTGGGGATGAGGTAATGGCAAGTTTTCGTATCACGACGAAGATGCCGCGTACATCGGACGAGTATGGAATGCTTTTGTCAAATCTGTTAGAGCAGAATAAGATCAGACATGATGACATCGAGGATGCAATCATAGCTTCTGTTGTTCCAAATGTTATGCATTCCTTAGAGGGTGCGATCATCAAATATTTTGGTATCAATCCGATCATTGTGGAGCCGGGTACCAAAACAGGAATCCGCGTGGTAACCGAGAACCCGCGGCAGATCGGTGCAGACCGTATCGTGGATGCGGCAGCAGCATATGAACTGTACGGCGGACCGGTACTGGTACTTGATTTTGGCACTGCCACTACTTATGATCTGGTCGATAAAAACGGAGCATTTATTTCCGGGGTAACTGCACCGGGAATCCGTATTTCTGCAAAAGCGTTGTGGGAAGATGCGGCAAAACTGCCGGAGATCGAGATCCGCAAACCGGAGAGCATTCTTGCAAAAGAAACGATCTCAAGTATGCAGGCAGGACTGGTATATGGACAGATCGGACAGACAGAATATATTGTAAAAAATATGATCAGAGAGGCTGACATGGGAGAGGTCAAGGTGGTCGCAACCGGCGGTCTTGGACGTATCATTGCAAATGAGACAGATGTGATCGATGTATACGATCCGAACCTGACTTTAAAAGGAATGAACCTTATTTATAAGAAACAGAATCGTAAATCCGGTAAGATCAGGAAATAAGAGATATTTGATCGGGAGATTCAGGATACCTGAATTGGGTATGAGAGAGTAAATTATTTAGGAAAATGGTGGTATGGGAGAGATCAGACGACTTAAGATTGGAAATGTAACGTTAGAAAATAACCTGATACTAGCACCGATGGCAGGCGTAACAGACCTGCCATTTCGTTTGCTTTGCAAGGAACAGGGAGCAGGGCTGCTTTGCATGGAGATGGTGAGTGCAAAAGCGATTCTCTATAAAAACAGAAATACCGAAGATCTGTTAACAATCGATAAGCGGGAAAATCCGGTGTCGCTTCAGCTGTTTGGTTCTGATCCGGATATCATGAGTGAGATCGCGAAACAGATTGAGGACAGACCGTTTGATATTTTAGATATCAACATGGGCTGCCCGGTGCCGAAAGTAGTCAACAACGGTGATGGTTCTGCACTGATGAAAAATCCAAAACTTGCCGGAGAGATCATTGAAAAGACAGCGCGGGCAATCAAAAAACCGGTTACAGTGAAAATCAGGAAAGGTTTTGATGAGGAGCATGTCAATGCGGTTGAGATGGCACACATTGCACAGGAATCCGGTGCAGCGGCAGTGGCAGTCCATGGCAGGACGAGATCGCAGTTTTACTCCGGAAAAGCCGACTGGGATATCATAAGACAGGTAAAAGAAGCGGTCTCGATACCGGTCATCGGAAACGGTGATATCTTAACAGCAAAAGATGTGATCGCGATGCAGAAACAGACCGGCTGCGACGGCTTTATGATCGCACGCGGCGCCGAGGGCAATCCGTGGATTTTTGCACAGATCCTTCATTATTTTAAGACGGGGGAAGAACTCCCGAAACCGACTTTTGAGGAAGTGACACAGATGCTCCTTCGGCATGCCCGTATGCAGCTTGAATTTAAAGGCGAATATACCGGTATCCGTGAGATCAGGAAACATGCCGCCTGGTATACAGCCGGCTACCGTAACTCTTCTAAGCTGCGGGGCAGGATCAACGAGGTGGAGACATATGAGCAGCTTGAGGCATTGTTTCAGGAGGTCTGTGGTTTTATGGCATGATCCGAGTGCCAAAAGGCGATTCGTGACTTAGCGACTGGCAGAAAAATTCAATCCGGTAAAGTTAAAATGAAGGAAACAAAAAAGACATAAGTAAAATTCCGGAAAAAGTACTGAATCAGAAAATGCTGTCATAAAGATGGAAAAAGGAATATGACGGAGAAGCGCGATGTACTTTTCCAATGAATTTTTATATGATTTTAAACCAGTGTACGAAGGCATTCTTGCGGCAAAAAGTGTGAAGCCGGAGTGCGCAATTGTCGAGGTGATCGATGAGGAACCGGATGGAGCAGGGATGTTTGAGCCGGCAGGGACGCTCGATGTGCTGGAGCAGATCGGAGATGAGCTTAATGCGCTTACAATTTATACAGACCGGCCTGCATATTTTCATGAGTTTGCAGAGACAATGTATGAGAAGACCGGACTGGTTTCACTTATCGTATCGAAAAAGCGTCTTGGATTAGCAAAGAATAAGGAAAAAAACAGCAGTATTTTTCTGCTTGATTTTGAATGGAACAGTGATCTGTATGAAAAACAGATCGCGTTGGGAAAACATTATATTCCAATCCATAAAAAAACCTGGCGAACAGCCGAAAATCTTGACATAGCAGTACCTATCGGTTATAATACTGTGATTGTTAAGAGACCAAAAAAGAAAACGGGGGCGCCGTGGCAGGACAGATTTGAGAAGGCTTTTTATCGTTCATAGCGTCTGGCGCAAGGCTTTGTGCCGCCGTATACATGAACCGAACAATAATTATTATAAAGAAGGGTAAATGCAATGGACAAGAAAAACATTCTGACTTACGAGGGACTCAAGAAACTGGAAGACGAATTAGAGAACTTAAAGGTTGTAAGAAGAAAAGAAGTTTCACAGAAGATCAAAGAGGCAAGAGAGCAGGGAGACTTATCTGAGAACGCTGAGTACGACGCTGCAAAGGACGAGCAGAGAGACATCGAAGCACGTATTGAAGAACTTGAGAAAATCTTAAAGAATGCAGAAGTAGTTGTCGAGGAAGAGGCTGATCTTGATAAAGTAAGCATCGGATGCAGCGTAAAGATCCTTGACTGCGAATTTGATGAGGAATTAGAGTATAAGATTGTTGGTTCTACCGAGGCTAACAGCTTAAAAGGCAAGATTTCCAACGAATCACCGGTTGGTAAGGCACTGCTTGGTAAACAGGTAGGTGATACCGTTACTGTTGAGACACCGGCAGGAGAGTTTTCATACAAAGTGCTTTCAATTCACAGAGCAAACTAAGAGATAGGCTGCTGTTCACGCATACGGTGTGAGCAGCAGCGATTACAGCCCATTTGAAATGCATCTTCGATGCAGGGGCTGTAATCGGCAGGATATAGTCTTTGGCGCACAGCTTGACAGCAGGTGTCAAGCTTGCGAGTGAACAGTAACAGAGACAGGACAAAAGGGGCAGAAAGACTGTCCGGGGAATAAAACAAGTGGAGGATAAACATGGCAGAGCAGAACAATAACCAGCAGGATTTAAACCAGCTGCTTCAGGTACGTTATGACAAGCTGCATGAACTGCAGGAGAACGGAAAAGATCCGTTTGTCATCACAAAATATGATGTGACAAATCACTCAACCGATATCATCGACAATTTTGAGACAATGGAAGGCAAACCGGTATCGATCGCCGGTCGTATGATGTTTAAACGTGTGATGGGAAAAGCATCATTCTGCAATATTCAGGACTTAAAGGGACGTATTCAGGTATATGTTGCAAGAGATAATATCGGAGAGGAAATCTACAAAGATTTCAAGAAATCTGATATCGGCGATATCTGGGGCGTAAAGGGATATGCTTTCCGTACCAAAACAGGTGAGATTTCTATCCATGCTGAGGAGATGACGCTGCTGTCTAAGTCATTACAGATCCTTCCGGAGAAGTTCCATGGACTGACAGATACAGATATGCGTTATCGTCAGAGATATATCGATCTGATCATGAACCAGGAGAGCAAGGAAGTATTTATCAAACGTTCTAAGATCTTAAAAGAAATCCGTAACTTCTTAGCAGACCGTGATTTTATGGAAGTAGAGACTCCGATGCTTGTATCGAATGCAGGTGGAGCAGCAGCAAGACCGTTTGAGACACATTACAATGCATTAAATGAAGATGTAAAACTGCGTATCTCTCTGGAATTATATTTAAAGAGACTGATCGTCGGAGGACTTGAGCGTGTATACGAAATCGGTCGTGTATTCCGTAATGAGGGTGTTGATACCCGTCACAATCCGGAGTTTACACTGATGGAGCTGTATCAGGCATACACAGATTATGAGGGCATGATGGAACTGACAGAGTCCATGTTCCGTTATCTTGCAGAAAAAGTCTGCGGAAGCACTAAGATCAGCTACAATGGTATCGAGATCGATCTTGGCAAGCCATTTACACGCATGACCATGAACGATGCGATTAAGAAATATACCGGAATTGATTTCGATACTGTAGAAGATGATGCTGCAGCGAAAAAACTTGCAGATGAGCATCATATTGCATATGAGGAGCGTCATAAGAAGGGTGATATCATCAACCTTTTCTTCGAGGAGTTCTGCGAGAAAGAGCTGATCCAGCCGACCTTCATCATGGATCATCCAATCGAGATCTCTCCGCTTACAAAGAAGAAACCGAGCGATCCTACCAAGGTAGAGCGTTTCGAGCTTTTCATCAATACATGGGAAATGTGTAATGCATATTCTGAGCTTAACGATCCGGTCGACCAGCGTGAGCGTTTTGCAGCACAGGATGCAAATGCTGCAGCCGGTGATGATGAGGCAGAGCATACAGACGAAGATTTCTTAAATGCATTAGAGATCGGTATGCCGCCAACAGGTGGTATCGGATACGGAATCGACCGTCTTGTGATGCTGCTTACAGACAGCGCAGCAATCCGTGACGTATTACTCTTCCCGACAATGAAGAGCATTGGTGGCGTAAAGGCTGAAAATGGCGTAAGTTCTAAGCCTTCAGAAGAGGTAAAAGCAGAGCCAGAGAAGATTGATTTTTCAAATGTAAAGATTGAGCCATTATTCGAGGAAGAAGTTGATTTTGATACATTCAGCAAGTCAGATTTCAGAGCTGTTAAGGTAAAAGAGTGTGTAGCAGTTCCTAAGTCAAAGAAATTATTACAGTTTACTTTAGATGACGGAACAGGTACAGACCGCACTATTTTAAGCGGAATCCACGCTTATTATGAGCCAGAAGAGCTTGTTGGGAAGACACTTATTGCCATCACAAATCTTCCACCTAGAAAGATGATGGGAATTGAATCTTGCGGTATGTTACTTTCGGCAATAAGCAATTTGAAAGATTCAGAGGATGAGGAGCTTCATCTTCTTATGGTTGATAACCACATTCCGGCAGGAGCAAAGCTGTACTAAAAACGAGATGTACCTTATTGGCGGAAATTTGTAAAATTACAAAAATACGCCAATTTTACGCCAAACGATGCAGAGTTTGATGTAAGAGAATAATATAATGATGTTGAATCAGACGATATGATATAGAAGCCCCATTGGATAGAGAAATCTGTCTGATGGGGCTTAATTACATATAGAACAAAGATTTTAATAATAAAGGAGAATTTGAGGATGCAGAATTATGATGGTCAATTTAAACTAAATGGACAGGAATATTTTTATAGAGCAAAGGATGACAGTGGAAGTTCAAAAATTACAAGGGTTAATAATGAAGAACATCATTACCGAATGGTTGAAATAACTAATAAGGAAACTGGGAATTATGATGTTATGATGATTAGTACAGGAGATTCATTTACTATGTTTCCTGATATGGTTAAGAACCAGTATGAGAAGTATCTTAATTCAAAATAAAATATTTCGATTAAGGGAAGGTTGAAATACACCTTCTTTTTTTATACCCATTGGAGCCGTAATGTTGGTTTATGGCGGCATTAAGTTTGCTATGGCATTCCGTCAGATGGATCAGCAGGGCGAACATCAGGCAGTTTACTCAGTAGTAGCTGGTGGCGTACTTGTGGGACTTAGTGCCCTCATTACAGCGCTCACCTAATTAGGTCCCAGCTCTTTCTTAAACTAAGGGCTGGGATTTTTGCATGTAGAAAGGAGACGTTATGGCAGACATAGTAAAAGCGCTTTATAACTGTGCGTTTACCGTCTGGAATGCTCTTATGAAGATTGCAATGACGCTCTTTACTACGAGTCCTAAACTGGCAGGTGGTGGAACTCCATATTCTACGGTGCATACGTTTTACAATGCGATAGCAGATGCTACTGTTCCAATTGCTACAGTATTTTTTATTATAGCAATCTATAAATCAGTCGTATCAGCTCCACCAGGGCAGCAAGCCCAAAGGTTTCTGCATGATGCATTAAGATACTGCATTATCTTGTACATCGCAGCAAATATGTGGAGCATCATGGGCTATATCAATGATTTTACGGATGGTATCACAGGGAAGATTTCAGCTACAAGCGGATATACATTATCCGTCAGCGGAGATATGGAAAAAATCATAGAGGATTGCTTGAAGCTTCCAAGCTTTGAGTTGTCCGGTGAATGGTTAGAAAAGTTCTGGAGTACGATAGGGTGCTCGTTGCTATTTTTGATTGGTGGTATCGTACTTCTTTTCATTATGGTAGCAAGCTGTTTATCAATTATTAGTAGTGCATTCCAAAGAATACTTAAGCCACTTATGATTTTGCCATTTGCCGGAATTGCCATTGCTCTTGGAGCAGGTGGTCATGATATTTCAAGATCGCTTGTGACATATATAAAGACCTTCTTTGGTTTTTGTATATCAGGAGCACTTATGGTTGTGGCAGTTAAAACAGGAGTGTCGTTATGTACGAACTTGGTTAATTTTGACCTCGCAAGTGCATCAAATGTTTATAAATGCATTTTAATCACAGTTCAGATGGCGATAACACCAATTGTAATCAGCGGACTTGTAAAGGGTAGTGATGCAATCACTGCAAGAATGTTCTAGGAAGGAGAGATTAGTTATGGCGCAAATGAACAGAAATGTAAATTTGGAAGAGATTGATTCGGATGCGTTATTTGGTATCGATGCCTTAAAGAATCAGACAATACTGCAGAAAATTGTATTCTTTGGAAGTGTTATTGCTGGCGTGCTTCTAAATGTATTACTTCCACTTTATTATGATACGCCAAGAATAGCATGTATTTTGATGTTTCTTGGGCTGTTGTTAGTGGGAGTTGCATTTGGATGTAACTATACAGAAGACATGACCTATGGAAAATATCTGTACTGTTTCTTCTTTAAGCCGTCTACTTCACTTACCTATATCTCAACAGAGGATGTTGAAAAGGTTAGGGAGAAGGCACTTGTGCTTAAGAAGGAAGAGGAGATGACATTAAGACGTAAGCAGCAGGCAGATCCAGAAGCACAAAGAAAGCTATTAATTAAGCTGGTGTTGTTTGTTGTTGTGATAGCAGTAGCAATTGGTTCGGTATTTATTTACAAGGGAATCAATCAGGATAAGAACCTCCACCATGAGGCGGGGGCAGTAATGGAGGAAGCAGATGAATAAAGAAATAAAAGCATATATAGATTTGGCAAGGCTTTTAGAGTCGGAGTTTTATGCGAAGCAGGACGCAGGAATTCTTGCCAATCTAAATAAGAAAAATGTAGCGGGGCTTCATGTCACCCGTGAGAAAATTTTAAATGACATGAGAGAGCAGCTTAAGGATTATCAAGATGAATCCGGTAAAGAGCTTACAAACGAGGAAAAAGATTTTGTAATCGAACTTATCAGAAAGGAATTATGGGGATATGGAATTATCGATGATTTAATGCATGATAAAGATATTTCAGATATCAAGCTGTATGGACCTGAAAGAGTTCGTATGAAAAGCAAGGGCAAAAGAGATGGAGCGGATATTGTCTTTTCGGATGACTCAGCCTATCGAATGTTTGTAACAAAGCTTTTGGAAAGAAACAAGGTTAATCTTGGTACAGCTAATGCGATTCAGACATTTACGGATGCTTCGCAGGATGATTTTATCCTACGAATTACCATCATTTCAGGTTTATTGGTAGATGGTGGGAAGCCGGTTGTGGAAATCAGAAAGATTCCAAAGGATAAGTACACATTAAGCACGCTTGAGAATGCTGGAATGTTTAAGCATAAGTCAATGGGCGATTCAATCAAGATAGATAGAGCTGTGACTAAGAAGTATTTCACTGATTCTAATAGCGATTTCAATGAACTTATGAACCAGATGATTTCATCGAAAGGTATTTTATTTACCGGTAAGGGGGCGAGTGGAAAGACAACCCTTATGAATGCCATGATTGCAGAGATTCCATATTGGGAGTCAGTTATGATTTGTCAGGAAAATGCGGAATTATTTGACCTTGTTCATCCAGATCTTTTTAGTTGCCATGTAATGACCAATCAGGGAGATTCAAAAATCAGCTATGAGCTTGGAGATTTAACAAGAGCTGCACTTCTTGTAGACCTCGATAGGGTAATCGTTGGTGAGGTAAAGGAAGGAAGCGAGGCAGCCGGTCTTTCAAAAGCATCTATGACAGGTCATAAGTGTTGGACATCTGTACATGGCGAGAGCTGTGAGATGGCAGTAGATAAGATGGCAGATTATATTTCCCAGGCAACAGGATATTCAACTAAGGATTCATTAAAGCAGCTACAGGGATTTGAATATGTGGTGCATTTACGTAATTTCAGAGTAGATGAAATTATCAGAATTACTGGATGGGATAAAGAAAAGGAAACTTTGGTTTTTGAAACTGTATATCCTTTTGGTGCGAAAGGAGTTGGTGGTGAAAATGACAGGTACAAATATGATCCTGAAGAAAGTTTTTAGTCTTGGACTAGTGTGTGCAATGGCTTTCTCATTAACAGGCTGTGGCGTGTTTGATACGCTTCTTGGTCTGTCTAATGATAAACCCACAAGCTTTCGTGATGTAAATGATTTGGAAAGTGGCAAAGCATATGTATGGCACCATGAGGGTGGAAAGATTGAAGATGACCTCAAAAAAGCAAGTGACAAGGATGTATTTTTTACCTGTATTACAGGAGATTACAACTTTAAGAAAAAGGAACTTGAAGAGGTAACGGAATATCCAAGAAGTATTTGGATTGATACAGCAACAGATTCAAAGATTCCTACAGTAATGGCTGGAGATTATCTTCTTTATGTGCATGATGAGGAGATTCCAGCATCCATTGTATTTGAGCGATTTGCAGATTATGGATATACAATTGGCATTTCCAATATGCAGGCAGATATGGGTGGACATTATTATCTGATGTTTGCAGATGTGGAGGATGATGATTACAAGTACTTCATTGATATGGAATCAGATGCTGCCGAGCTTACAAAGCTTGGAGTGATTTCAAAGCTTTATCTGGATAAGGTTGGAAATATGAGAGTGGATAAGGATTCTGTATCAGATGGTGGAACCGTTCTTAATCTTAAAAAGGACAAGACATACACCTGCGAGTTTTACACAGGAACCTATTATTAGGACTTTAGCTTAAAGGCCAATATCCATAGTTTTGGAAGCTTTGAGAGATTTGTAAGTTACGATTACGAGTTTATGCATAGCAATGTAATTGCGATTAAGATTCCAGATTACTTTGTCAGTGGATATTACTTTGTAAATGGTGTAGGGCTTTTTAGGTATGTATCTGATGCTGATGCAAAGGCATATAACGGAGAAGCTTATGATCCAAACATCAACTGGAACGAGCCTATGATTCTTTATAACGAAGATGGAACCGTTTTATATGATCCAAGTGATCCTGATAGCAACAAGCCAAACATCGATGATATCTCAGATCCAGGAGATTATGGGGATGTGGATATAAATGTGCCAATAGAAGTAGAAGAAAAGGAGGAAGATGCAAGTGGAGGTAGTAGTTAAGATGATTCCCTGGGCGCTCATATTTCTCTTTGCATTTCTCTTTATGTTTATTGTTCATAAGAGATTTGTTGAGAACAATGTCTGGGGAAAACTTGTAAAGAAATATAAGGATAATGTGGATGCAAAGGTGTTATCAGAAGCCGAGTTCGTAACGAGATTTGGTGCCATTGAGAATAATTCCCTTTTGTATAAGCTTGATCGAATGATGCTTGTCAGTGGTATTAAGAACAGATTTAAGTTTGCAAATGGCGAAACGTTCTTAGGAGCGCTGATTCTAGCTGTGATTGCAGGTTTCTTTGAGGGGACGATTCTCTTTCAAAATGGATTGGTTGGTATCTTTTTAGCTTGTGCCCAGGCAGTAGTTCTTTATGGAACTGTCATGGCACTTGCAGGAAAGACTTACAACCAGATTGAGGATAATACAGCTATCTTTATATCCATCTTATCCAATCATGCAAAAGGAAGCAGTGATATAGTAACAATTTTTCAGAACACGATTCCGTCTCTGTCAGGCCCACTTAAGAGAATTGCAGAGAAGTTTGTAATGGATGCAGAAAATACCGGAAATGTAGATATCGCTTTTGATTATATGAAGGAATCTGTTGATAATAGGCAGTTACAGACAATTTTTGTGAACTTAAAGAATTGTATGCATTATCAGGCGAATTATGAAGAAGTTCTTGCTCAGATGATGAGTCAGGTAGCAGCAGGTTTATCAGCTAGTATTTCATCCTTTAATTAACTCGACTTTTTGACAGACAGTGTATCAACAATGATT
>OIYP01000040.1_pt1 | contig 98450 bp, 101 predicted proteins | sample 1588261 | NCBI WGS metagenome assembly OIYP01 (sample SAMN03283293) | human gut metagenome | biome: human-associated habitat; material: feces | host: Homo sapiens | place: Peru | collected 2012 | reverse complement strand
AGTTGGCGCAGCCAACTTCTAGGAAATTCGGCGAAGCCGACTTTCCACGCGCCGCTTGATCGCGCGCTTTTTTTATCTTCACGCCATGCTGTTGAGCGTACTATTACTGTTGCACCGCGATTTTTACTTTGTTAAGATGTATGTCTTTTTTACTTAATCACAATGTTCATAACTACTACTGCCGCCATGAACACCGCGGTATACCCACAGCCTACCCAATCTCTCATCGCCGTTTTCATTTGCTTCATTCTCGTTCTGCCCTCGCCGCCATGGTAACATCTGCACTCCATCGCCGTCGCAAGCTCCTCCGCTCGCCTGAACGACGAAACGAAAAGCGGTATGAATATCGGTATCATTCCCCTTACTTTATCCCCCATCGTGCCCGTGTCCAGCTCCGAGCCGCGCGCTTTCTGCGCGTTCATTATCTTATCCGTTTCCTCGATAAGCGTAGGTATGAACCTCAGCGCTATCGTCATCATCATCGCCAGCTCGTGCACGGGCACCTTTATCTTTTTCAGCGGCGAAAGCAGGCGCTCTATCGCGTCTGTAAGGTCTATCGGCGAGGTCGTGTACGTCAGCAGCGACGAGCCCACTATAAGGCACACTATTCGTATCACCATGTACACCGCCGTGCTCACGCCCTCGTTCGTTATCTTTATAAAATTCCATTGCCAGTATACATCGCCCGTGCGCACAAAAAGTATGTTCAGCAGAGCGGTGAATATCACCAGCGGTATTATAGGCTTTAGGCTCTTGCCGATCATGCTCGCTGGTATGCGCGATATGGCGAAGCTTATTATGGTAAAGGCTACCCCCACCATCAGCCCCCATATATTATGCGCGGCAAAAAGCATTACTATAAATAATATCGTCAGCACCAGTTTCACACGCGCGTCCATGCGGTGTATCACCGAGCTGCCCGGAAAATATTGTCCCAGAGTTATATCTTTAAGCAAGTTATTTCACACTTTCCTTTTATCAACTTTACTTTTCCTGCTTCTGTTCAAGCCTTTCTCTCAGTACCTTTTCCGCGTACTTCACGGTGTAAACGTCCTGCGGCAGACCGCAGCCCATCTCGTTGAGCGCATTAAAAACGCGCGTTACCTGCGGCACAGATAAGCCTATCTGCTCCAGCTCGGTGCTTCGGCTGAAAACGGCGGGCGGTTCGGCGCAGCAAAAAACTTTACCCTCGTTCATCACGAGTATCCTGTCCGCCAAGCGCGCTATGTCCTCCATCGAGTGCGAAACTATCAGCACAGTGCTGCCTTTTTCCTCGTGGTAGCGCTTTATTATCTCAAATATCCTGTCCCTGCCCTGCGGGTCTAGGCCCGAGGCAGGCTCGTCCAGTATCAGCACCCGCGGCTCCATCGCCATAACTCCCGCTATCGCGGCGCGGCGCTTTTGTCCGCCCGAAAGCTCAAAGGGCGATTTATCGAGTATCTCGGGGTCTAGGCCGACAAGCTCGGCTGTTTCGCGCACGCGGCGGTCTATCTCCTGCTCGTCGAGCTTCATATTTTTCGGGCCGTAGGCGATGTCTTTGTACACCGTTTCCTCAAAAAGCTGATATTCGGGATACTGGAAGACCAGCCCAACTTTGAATCGCACGGCGCGCAGCTTTTCCTTATCGGCGGCGAAGTCCTCGCCGTCTACCAATACCCTGCCCGAGGTCGGCTTCATCAGCCCGTTGAAATGCTGTATCAGCGTCGATTTTCCCGAGCCGGTGTGCCCGATAACGCCGAGTATCTCGCCCTCATTTATCTCGAGGTCAACGTTATCCAGCGCGACTTTTCTGAAAGGGGTGTTCTCGCCGTAAACGTAGGTCAGCCCCTCTGTTTTTATGATGCTCAAGGCTGCGCCCCCTTTCTCAGCAATTGCGCGAGCGCTTTTACGCACTCCTCTTCGGTTATCACATCTGCGGGCAGGTCGCAGCCCGCCTTGCGCAGTCGGTGGCAAAGCTCGGTCACCTGCGGCACGTCAAGCCCTAGATTTTTCATAGTATCCACCTGCGAGAATATCTGTTTCGGCGTGCCCTCTAGCATTATCTCGCCCTCGTCGATGACCACTACTCTGTCAGCCTGCGCGGCTTCATCCATGTAGTGTGTTATCAGCACTATGGTAACGCCCTGCTCGCGGTTGAGCTGTTTTATTGTGTCCATAACTTCTTTTCTGCCGCGCGGATCAAGCATAGCGGTAGGCTCGTCCAGCAGTATGCAGTCTGGCTTCATAGCTATAACGCCCGCTATCGCTACGCGCTGTTTCTGTCCGCCCGAGAGTTTATGCGGGGCGTGCAGGCGGTATTCGTACATACCCACGGTCTTCAGCGCCTCGTCCACCCTGCGGCGTATCTCGGCAGGCTCTACGCCCAAATTTTCGAGCGCGAAAGCCACGTCCTCCTCCACTATGGTAGCCACTATCTGGTTATCGGGGTTTTGAAAGACCATTCCCGCGCTTTTGCGTATCGCCAGCAGGTTATCCTCGTCGGCGGTATCAAGCCCGTTTACCGTTACCGTGCCGCTTTCGGGGATATTTATGGCGTTGAAGCACTTAGCCAGCGTCGATTTTCCCGAGCCGTTATGCCCCAGCACCGCGAGGAACTCGCCCTTTTTCACGTCGAGGGTGACATCTTTCAGCACCTCTGTCTTTACAGGCGGCTCTTCCATTTCGTTTATATATGAAAATTTTAAGTTTTTCGCTTGGATAAAATTATTCATTGAGTTTCCTTTTTTATAATAAGCTTTTAATGTCGGTCAAAGTCGGCGGATGCTCCGCTATGGGGAAGCGGGTTATCGCCGCCGCCGCGCAGGCGCAGGCAAAGCGCACAAGCTCGTCGTCGGCAAAGCCTTTATACAGTCCGTACACTGCGCCCGCCTTAAAGCAGTCGCCCGCGCCCAGTGTAGATACCGCTTCCACGCCGCAGGCGGGGCAGTACTTAGGCGGCTCGCCCTTTCTGCCGTACATAGCCCCTTTCTCGCCCAGCGTGAATATCACAAGTCCCTCGGTATTTTCAGTATACCTCAGGTAAAGCTCTTCATAGCTCACGCCCGCGTAATCTCCGTCAAGGTGCTGATGAGAAATGCAGTTTACCGCGCAGTGCTTATGCGTATAGCTGTCGTAGGCGCAGTCTATCGTTACATATTTCACGCCGTGCTTTACGCAAAGCTCAGCCGCTTCATCGCCGAAATACGGGTCTGCGGCGGCGCACTTCGCATTTTTTATCGAGTTTTCGCAGGGCGGCTCATAAAAAGGCTTGCCGCGCGAATAAAGCTTTTCCCATTCGCCGAAGCAGGTGCGGGTATTTTTGTCGATGATGACGTAGTCGTTCACGCCCTCAAAATCCTCATATTTAAGCTCAGATATATCGGCGCACTTATCCGCAAAATAGTCTGTGATAAGCGCGGCGTTCGCCCTGCCCAGATGTGTGCCGCCCAGCTTTATGGGAACTCCCAAACTGCAAAGCACTGCGGCGGCAGTACCTGTTTCGCCGCCTACGATATAGCATTTGCGGGCTATCTCGGCGTATCCGTCAGCCGCGGGAAAATCGCCGCTGAGCAGGTAAGCGTATGTGCTCATTATCTGTCCGTACATATATACATAGTCTTTTTCATATGTCATAACTTATACCTCTCTAGTCAAACAACGTCGGCATATCGGGCTGCGAGTTCGCCGCGAAGCACATGGTTATCTGCGCGACAGTGCACTTTTCCTCCGCCAGCGGCGGCAGCTCTTCGGGCGCAAAATACTCCGCGGCGGTGGTCTCGCAGTTTTCCTCAAAAGCCCCGCCCAGCGCCCTGCAAAGCACGAATATCTTGCAAACGCCGTATGCGTAAGGCGGCTTATTATGGCGGTTTCTGTCCTGCACGGCTATTATGCGCAGCGGCTCGCAGGTAATGCCCGCCTCTTCGCGCACCTCTTTCACCGTGTTTGAGGCTACTGATTCCAGCACGTCGCACCAGCCGCCGGGCAGCGACCATCTGCCGTCGTTTTCGCGTACCAGAAGTATACGCCCTTCGGAAAAAATAGCCGCGCGGGTGTCTATCTTCGGCGTTTGGTAGCCCTTTTCGCCGCAGAAAAGCAGCTTTACCCGCTCTTTCGGCACGCCTGTTTTTTCGCTGAGCATCTCCGCCGCTATGTCGCGCAGGCGTTCGTAACGCTCAATATCGTAAGCGTTGGTGCAGTAGGCGAGCCCGTTCTGCGCTATGCTTTGTATCTCTATCGCCCAGCCGAGCCACGGCTCTCGCAGGCTCATTTCTGCCATATAGCGGTAGAGCCGCAGGGCAGCGGCATACCCGACATCTCTACGGGCAGGCCTATCTCGTCAGCCGTCACCCCGCCGCCGAACTTCTCGCTCAGCACCTCGCTGAGTATGTAAGCCATTACCGACGGTGAAAGTCCGGTGGTGTAGCTGTTGAGCAAGAAAAACATCGGCTCATCGTTTAGCACCTGCGCGCAGGTCTTTACCAGATCGTAGATGCAGTCCTCCAGCTTCCAGACCTCGCCGCCGGGGCCTCTGCCGTAGCTGGGGGGATCCATAACTATGCCGTCATAGCGGCTGCCGCGGCGTATCTCGCGCTTTACGAATTTCTCGCAGTCGTCCACCAGCCAGCGTATAGGCTTATCTGAAAGCCCGCTTGCGGCGGCGTTGTCGCGCGCCCACGAGACCATGCCCTTTGAAGCGTCAACGTGCGTTACCGCAGCGCCCGCCTCAGCGCAGGCGAGGGTAGCCCCGCCCGTGTACGCGAAGAGGTTGAGCACCTTGACTTCTCTGCCCTGCTCCTTAGCGGCGCGTATCTTATCAGCCATAAAGTCCCAGTTTACCGCCTGCTCGGGGAAAAGGCCCGTGTGCTTAAAGCCGGTGGGGCGGATAACGAAGCGCAGAGCGCCGTAGGAGATCACCCAGCTCTCGGGCAGTTTTTTGCGAAACTCCCATTCGCCGCCGCCCTTGCTCGAGCGGTGGTAAACGCCGTCCGCCTTGTTCCAAAGCGGCGAGCGGTGCTCGGTCTTCCAGATTATCTGCGGGTCGGGGCGCACCAGCAGTCTGCCGCCCCAGCTCTCGAGCTTATCGCCGCCCGAGGTATCTATTATCTTATACTCGCTGCTGTTCCAGTTTTTTGCAATTCTCATATGTTTACTCCGCTCATTCCTTTTTATAATATTCGCAGGTGTTATTCAGAAGCACGCTGTCGGGCTTTCATCTCCCTTATATCCGCACAATTACATTCATCATGATATAAAAGCGGCGAAGCCATTCCTTTCACTCTGTAATTTTTGGGAATACGTTTGTTCACAAACTGATCTCGTATTTCATCTTCAGCGATAACTCCGTCAAACATGAATCTGTCGGGTTCCTCGATGTTTCTGCGCCAGCGGTTCACGCGGTATACTTCTTTAACGATACCGTTATTTACAGCCAAAACGATCTTTATTTTCTTTATTCTTCTTTCAGAAACTTTCCATGCGCTTCTGACTGTTTCGTAAATAGACCCGCCATGCTCTGATATTTTCTGATTATTTATCTTAATGATACAGTATTCCAAGAAACGGTTTTCTTTGTATTCCTCGCAGGAAAGATCGCGCTGCAAGGTCTCAGCGTTAGTGACCCCTCTTTCAGAAGAATACCCTTTGCTGATATTCGTCAATCCAGGGAAACAGTCTATCAGCGCCGCTTCGACTTCAAGCGCTTCCTTTTTTGAAAGCCCATATCGCTGTATAACATGAATGACCTGTAAGCCCGCGTTTCTTATTTCTCGTATCTGTTGTATCTTAGCTGAAACTTCGCTTTCGTCGTTCTCCATATACGACTCTCCAACGAAATTTTTCAGAGCGTCGTTTATGTGCGCATAAAGGCGATTACCTTTGCCTTTTCCAACATAAAAGGTATTTCCCGTCCTCGGGTCGATAAGCCGATATACATAGTATTGAAGCTGTTCTATGACCTCTGGCGTAAACACTATCTCAACTCCTTACGTATTACTTCTTCCACGGCCTTACGTCCTCAGTCCAGCCCTTTTCCCGCCAGTATTCGCCGTCGGCAGGGTTCCAGCCTTTTTTGTTCGCGAAATGGAACACTGTGAAAAACAGGCGGCCTTTTATGCTCACGCGCGGCGCGAAATCGTCCTTCTCCAGATTTTTCGCGACTGCGCTCACCCCGCGCTCTATCTTCGCGCGCATTTTCGGCGATATTTCGCTCCAGCTCGTCGCGTGCACGCCGTAGCCCAGCTTGTATATCTTCGGCACGCCCCAAAAGCTCAGGCTGTCCGCCATGTCTTTGTTCGTCGGGCGCATACCCGCTCCCGCCGCCGTCGATATTACCACCCCGCGCTTTGAGAACATCTTATCCTCGGGGCGGTGCACTATCCAGCGCCAGCCGTAGTGGTCGAGCCACGCTTTCATCGCGCCTGTGCAGTGGTAAACGTACACGGGCGAGGTCAGTATCAGCAGGTCGGCTTCGTCCATCGCGCGGGTGATAGGCGAAAGCTTCTCGTAATGCGGACATTTCTCCGCGCTTTTCATAAAGCAGTTGGTACAGCCGCAGCAAAATTCGCCGAAGTCGCGCGGCAGGAAAAATTCCGTTATATCTCCCGCGTCCGCCAGCTTATCCGCAAGCATCCTGCCTATGTGGCAGGTAGACCCACGGTGGTTCTGACCGTTTATTATGCAAATTTTCATGCGCTTACATCTGCTCTATCAGTGCCGCGACTTCGTTCGCAAAAGCCGTTATCTCTTCGGTATTCTTGCCCTCGAGCATTACGCGCACAAGCGGCTCGGTGCCAGATTCGCGCACCAGTATCCTGCCGTCAGCGCCCAGCGCCTGCTCTACTTTCGCGATAGCTTCGGTGACAGCCGCGGTCTTGCTCCACATACCCTTTTTGTCGGCGGTGATCTTTACGTTCACAAGCACCTGCGGGTAGCTCTCCATGCAGGCGGCAAGCTCGCTCGCCTTTTTGCCCGCAGCCGCCATTATCTCAAGCAGCTTCGCGCCCGTAAGCTCGCCGTCGCCCGTGTTCGCGTGGTCTAGCATGATTATGTGTCCCGACTGCTCGCCGCCGAGATTGTAGCCGTTTTTCAGCATTTCTTCCAGTACATAGCGGTCGCCTACGGCGGTTATCTTCGCGTTCACGCTCTCGCTCTCTGCAAATTTGAAGAAGCCGATGTTGCTCATCACCGTTACCACGCAGGTGTCGTTTTTCAGCTTTCCGCAGTCCTTCATGTAGCGTGAGAATATCGCGAGCAGCTTATCTCCGTCGATTATCTCGCCGTTTTCGTCTACCGCAAGACATCTGTCAGCGTCGCCGTCGAAAGCTATGCCTATATCCGCGCCGCGCTCCTTGACTGCCTTTTGCAGATTGCCGAGGTGGGTAGAGCCGCAGTTTTCGTTGATGTTAGTGCCGTCAGGTTCGCAGGATATAAATTCGCACTGCGCGCCTATACCCTCAAATATCTGATGAGCCGTAGCGCTTGCCGAGCCGTTTGCGCAGTCGATAACTGCCTTTATGCCGCTCATATCGCCCGCCACCGCCGACTTTATATATTCAACGTAGTCGTTCACGGCGTTTTCTTCAAACACCATCCTGCCTATATCGCAGCCGTCTTTCAGCTGCATTTTCTCGGGGGTGTCGAGTATCAGCGCTTCTATCTCCTGCTCGGTCTTATCGGGAAGCTTGAAGCCGCTGCCCGAGAAGAGCTTTATTCCGTTAAATTCAACGGAGTTGTGCGAAGCCGAGATCATAACGCCCGCGTCCGCGCCGTACTTTTTCACCAGCATAGCCACCGCAGGCGTGGGCACTACGCCGAGAATGTGCGCGTTCGCGCCGACCGAGCATATGCCCGCCGCAAGCGCCGCTTCGAGCACATCGCCCGAGATACGAGTGTCTTTGCCTATGATTATCTTCGGTGTGTGGCCGCATTCGCCTGCCAGCACCATAGCCGCCGCTCTGCCTATCTGCATAGCCAGTTCGCAGGTCAGCTCAGTTATCGCGACGCCGCGCGCGCCGTCTGTACCAAATAATCTTCCCATTATAAATTACTCCCTTAGTTCCGTTTTAACGGTTTATATGAATTGTAGTTGTCGGTCGTCGTTACAAATGTGTTTGCCCGTCCCTCAGTATGCCGAGGTGGTCGTAAGCAAGCTGAGTGGCTACCCTGCCGCGCGGCGTTTTTGAGATAAAGCCGAGCTGCATGAGGTACGGTTCGCACACGTCCTCCAGCGTTATGGCTTCCTCGCCGATTGCCGCCGCGAGCGTTTGCAGGCCAACAGGCCCGCCGCCGTAGCCGTTTATTATCATTTTCAGCATACGCCTGTCGAGCTTATCCAGCCCCAGATCGTCGATCTCGAGCCTGTCGAGCGCGAAGCGGGCTATGTCTTTCGTTATCCTGCCGTGGCCCATTATCTGCGCGTAATCGCGAGTTCTGCGCAGCATTCTGTTGGCTATACGCGGCGTTCCGCGTGAACGGCAGGCAAGCTCCCGCGCGCCCTCTAAGTCGCATGGCACGCCGAGTATCACCGCCGAGCGCTGGATTATATCCGCAAGCTGCTCGGGCTTGTAAAGCTCCAGCCGCTCGATTATGCCAAAGCGGTCGCGCAGAGGTGCGCTGAGCTGACCCGAGCGGGTGGTAGCGCCTATAAGCGTGAATTTGTTCAGCTCTATCCGTATCGAGCGCGCCGCAGGGCCTTTGCCCATGATAATATCCAGCGCGTAATCCTCCAGCGCGGGGTAAAGTATCTCCTCCACCTGCCGCGAAAGGCGGTGTATCTCGTCGATGAAGAGCACGTCGCCCTTTTCGAGGTTTGTCAGCAGCGCCGCTAAGTCGCCCGGTTTTTCTATCGCAGGGCCGGAGGTGGTGCGGATGTTTACGCCCATCTCGTGCGCTATTATCATCGAAAGGGTGGTCTTGCCCAAACCGGGAGGGCCGTAGAGCAGCACATGGTCTAGGGCGTCGCCGCGCTGTTTGGCAGCTTCTATACATATTTTCACATTCTCTTTAACGCTGTCCTGACCGATGTATTCATCGAGCGTTTTCGGGCGCAGACCTACCTCAAAATCGTCAGTAGAGTCGGGCGGCTGCTCGGTTGGGGACACCAGCCTGTTTTCAAAATCAAATTCGCCTTGTTCTATCATATTCGTTCTCCATTAAAATTTTGCAAGACCTATTAAAGATTTCTTTATAAGCTCTTCTACGGGCAGCGCGGGGTCGAGCTTTGAGAGCACGCTTAGCGCCTCGCCCTCGGTATAGCCCAGCACCTCGAGCGCGGTTACGGCTTCGGCTATATTCGAGCCCGCCGCGGAAACTGCCGCAGGCTGCGCCGACTGACCGCGAACCGAGATAGTTTCGCCCGCCAGCTTATCTTTAAGCTCTAAGATTATGCGCTGAGCGGTCTTTGCGCCGATGCCCTTTACCTTAGTCAGCGCCTTTGAATCGGCGGTGGCTACGCAGAGGGCGAACTGCTGAGTGTTCATGCCCGAAAGTATCGAGAGCGCGGCTTTAGGGCCTACCCCCGAAACGGATATGAGCAGGCGGAAGCATTTCAGCTCTTCGCGGTCGGCAAAGCCGTAAAGCTCGGCGGCGTCCTCGCGCACGCTGAGGTAGGTGTAGAGCATTACCTCGCTCTCGCCCGCTATTTTTTGCAGAGTATTGAAAGTAGTTTTGCAGCCGTATCCAACGCCGCAGCATTCCACCACGGCAAGCTCAGGCTCGGTATGTATCAGTTTTCCGCTGACGGAATATATCATAACAAAGATCTCCTTAATATCAGATAAGTCATCTGCCGCCCAGCAGCTTGCGCGAGTTTATCGAGTAAGCGTGAGTTATCGCGAGGGCTAAAGCGTCGGCGGCGTCGTCGGGTTTTGGGACAGCTTTTAGGTGGAGTATAGTTCGCACAAGCTCCTGCACCTGTTTTTTCTCCGCCCTGCCGTAGCCGACTATCGAGCTTTTTACCTGAAGCGGGGTGTATTCGTAAAAAGGCACTCCCGCCTGTATCACGGGCAGCAGAGTAACGCCGCGCGCCTGCGCCACGTCGATACCCGTTTTCTGGTTAGTATTGAAAAAAAGTTTTTCTATGCCCATCTCCTGCGGCTTATAAGTATTGAGCAGCACGCGCATATCGTCGTAAATGGTAGCAAGGCGGCGCTCGAAAGGCATATCCGCTTCGGTGGTTATAGCGCCGTAATCTACGAGCGAAACTTTCACGCCGACGTAATCTATCACCCCGTAGCCGACTATCGCGTAGCCGGGGTCGATACCGAGTATGCGCACAAGCGCCCCTCCTTTCGTTGGAGCATAGCTCCCCTATTTTACAATCTCTTTAATTATAACACACCACGCTGTATTTTTCAAGAGCCAAAGGCTGAACTTTCGGGAAATTTACACATTTGACTTCTGTATGATTGACATTGTGCATATTTCGTGCTAAAATCATAATGCAGGACAACGAATACAGCTAAGCGAGGTTCATAGCATGGATTTTACAGTAAAACATTTCAGCGAGCTTACTAACGAGGAGCTTTACGATATACTGCGGCTGCGGGTGAACGTTTTTGTGGTGGAGCAGGAGTGCCCTTACCCCGAGATCGACGGCAACGACAGCTGCGCTTACCACGTTTTTCACCGCGGCGAAGACGGCGCGCTCGACGCTTACCTGCGCGTGCTGCCGCAGGGGGCAACTTTCCCGACGGCTGCGCTGGGCCGCGTTATCTCGATGAAGCGGCGGTGCGGGCTGGGCAGCGAGCTGATGCGCAAGGGCATAGAGGTCGCAAAAGAGAAATTCGGCGCAAACAGGCTCACCATCGAGGCGCAGACATACGCGCGGAAGTTCTACGAGGGCGTGGGCTTTCGGCAGACCTCTGAGGAGTTCCTCGAGGACGGCATACCGCACATCGAAATGCAGCTCGAAATATGACCCAAAACGCAAATATCCCCGACGTTTGGCAGGCGGCATGGTCTGCGTAAAACGTCGGGGATAATTTTTTTGTACGGATATTTCCGAGCTTACTGCTCTTCTACTGCGCGGCGGGCGCTTTCGGCTGCGCTTCCGCGGCGGGTGAATGCGGCGGCGAAAACCAGCGCGAGCAGCACGACCGCGAAAGTCATCCAGAGGAAAAGCGTGAGCGTGCCGCTGCCTGCGAAAGTATCGTAATAGCCCTTGAGGTAGATAAAGCAGATAACGGCGGGCACGATGTATGTCATATAGCCGCGCAGACAGTCGGGCAGGCGTTTGCCCTCGCCTGTATTGACCTCGGCGGAGAAATTCTCCCAGCCCCAGCCGTTTTTCTTAACGCAGAAGAGCGCGATGGTGAGCGAGCCGAGCGGCAGGAGGTTTGAGGAAACGAGGAAATCTTCGAGATCCATTATGGTGCTGCCATCGCCCAGCGGCTGTATGCCGGAAAGGGTGCTGTAACCCAGTATCGCAGGGAGCGAGAGGACGGTTATCAGCACAAGATTGAGCAGCAGCGAGCTGCGGCGGCTGATACCGCTAAGCTCTGAGATCATCGTGATGATATTTTCGAAAACGGCGATAACTGTCGAGAGCGCGGCGAATGACATGAATATGAAGAAAAGCGTGCCCCATGCCCTGCCGTACGGCATATGGTGGAAAACGTTAGGCAGGGTGATGAAAAGCAGCGACGGGCCTGAGTTGGGCTGGATACCGTAAGCGAAGCAGGCGGGGATTATTATGAGTCCCGCGACTACGGCAACGAAGGTATCGAGGATAATAACGTTGAGCGATTCGCCGATAAGGGTGCGGTCTTTTTTGAGATAGCTGCCGAAAATCTCTAGCGAGCCGATACCGATGCTGAGGGTAAAGAAAGCCTGCGTCATAGCGGAGAAAAGCACCGTTGGGAAGCCGATCTCAGAAAATTTGCTGAAATCGGGCACCAGATAAAATTTCAGACCTTTCATCGCGCCTTTAAGAGTAAGGGAGTTGACCGCCATCACTACCATAAGCACCATGAGGAGTATCATCATGACCTTAGTGACCTTTTCGATTCCGTTTTGCAGACCCAGCGCGCAGACGCCTATGCAGAGGGCAATGACCACCGCGGAGAATATGAACATCTGCTGCGGCGAGGCGAGCATACTATCGAAAGCGGCGGCGGTCTGCTGAGTATCAGCCGCCTGTATACCGCCCGTAAGGTAGCGGAAAGCGTAGTAAAGCATCCAGCCCGTGACCATAGTATAGAACATCATGAGCAGGTAATTGCCCGCCACGCCGGCGTATTTTGTAAGGTGAAATCTGCTGCCGGGCTTTTCGAGAATATCGTAAGCGCGTGAAAGGCTCTTGCGGCTGCCGCGGCCGACGGCGAATTCGCAGAGCAGGATAGGCATACCGAGCAGCGCGAGGCAGAGCAAGTAGAGCAGCAGAAAAGCTCCGCCGCCGTTCTGACCGCAGATATAGGGGAATTTCCAGACATTGCCCAGCCCGATAGCACAGCCCGCGGACACAAGTATAAACCCGAGCCGTGACTGAAAAGTGGCTCGTTCGTTAGATTTTTCCATAGAGCATCTCCAATTTCAAAAATAATAATATATTTATTGTATATTATGCCCGTGGGTTTGTCAATAAAATTTCAGTTAATTATTTTGAGTGAAAAATTTTTTGAAAAAAATTTTATTTTTTTTGCAACCAAATCCGTTTTAAAACGTCTTATTTATAGAGGGCTTTTTTGTAGGGCCTCGGTAAATTTGACAGGAGGAGAAAAAATGACAAGAAAAATTCTGGCAGGCATCACCGCTTTGGTATTCGTGCTATCCAGCGCGGCAGCGCCCGGAGGTGTAGCCGCATCGCTGCTGAGCGGCCCGCAGATCACGGCGAGCGCTGTAAGTTACGGCGATTTCGAGTACACGGTATCGGAAAGCGGAGCGGAGATCACCGCCTACAACGGCACAGACGCAAAGGTACAGATACCCGAAACGGTAGACGGCGCAAAGGTGGTAAGCATAGGCAATTACGCCTTTAACAACTGCACTTCGCTCGAAAGCATAACTATCCCCGAGGGCGTGACTAAAATAGGCTACGGCGCATTCAACGGCTGTAAAAATCTTTCGGAGGTAGTTTTGCCCGATTCGCTTACTACTCTTGATAATTACGCTTTTGAGTATTGCACGGCGCTTACTGACATCACGCTTCCTGCGGGGCTGACTTCTGCAAATGACGCTTTTTGTAACAGCGGGCTGACCTCTGCGACGTTCAAAGACGGTATGACTAAAATACCTAACGACATTTTTTACAATTGTTCAACGCTCAAAAATGTAACGCTGCCGGACAGTGTTACTGAGATAGGCAGCAGTGCTTTCCGCGGCTGCTCTTCGCTGGAATACGCCTCGATCTCAAACGGCATAACCAAGATCGGCGACAACGCGTTCGCTTTATGCAGCTCGCTCAAGGAATTTACCGTGCCCGCAAGCGTTACGGAGATAGGCGGCTACGCGTTTAGCGAATGCACCTCGCTTGAAAAGCTGTTTATACACAAAAATGTAAGATCAATAGGCTCGCAGGCGGTAGACCCACAAAGCGAGACCACGATATACGGTGACGCATACTCCGTAGCCGCCGAATATGCATCGGCAAACGATATTCCGTTCGTTGCCACTTCATACGACGCAGATTCGGCAAACTCGACATACATCGACCTTGCTAAAAGCTCATACGCCTCAAACAGCAGTTCGTTCTCGATAACCGGCTACTGCACATTCACTACCGAATATGCACTGAGATCGGGCGTAAGCTTGCCCGGCGGCGCGATGCTGACATACCAGATACCCGCCTCTGCCGAGATAGACCTTTCGACAGTCGAGATCGACGGAAAATACATAAGCAATGCCAAGTACAACAACAGCAAGCACCTGCTCACCGTGCCTATCAGCAAGCGTAACGGCAAGGTGGCTTTCAGGGTAAAGCTTATCGAGAGAAGAAACTACATCAGCACCTGCCGATTCATGCCGTCTGCATATTCCGGCAGCGACGCGCAGATAATCGGAACAGTTTGCATGAATATGGATATGCTCACCCTCAACTGCCCCGAAAAGACATCTTTAAAAACGCTGAACATCTCGGGCATAACAGCGGCTGAGCAGGAAGCTGAGATATACGTTGACGGCGCGCCGGTAAAGACGGTAAGAGCCAGCAAAGGCGGCACATACAAAACGGATATAACCCTCCCCGACGCTGAAAACTACCGCACATATACGGTAACGGTAAAGACCACGTCAGAGGACGGCAGCGTAAAGCGAGCGGAAAAAGCCGTTACCTATCAGGACAACGTATGCGAAGTAACAGACCTCACGCTGGAATACAAAGGAAAAACATACAGCTCGTCAGAGATAGGCTCGCTGAAACCAATTATAGTTTACAAGCCCGGCGACAAGCTGAAATTGAAAGTAAAGCTTTCAAACAACGAAAACGTTCATGCGGTAAATGTTATAAACAAGCAGAACGGAATGGAGTTTTCCGCCAAAGCTGAATGGGACGAAAAGGAACAAGTCTACATAGCGGAAGACAGTTTCGGAATATCCGGAGTACCGCTTTCTTTTGGAGTAGAAGTGCTTTCTAAACCAGTTCAAAAGAGTGTCGAAGAAGTTCTTTCAGAAACCGAACGTGCTTCAAAAGAACTCAATAACAAAGCAAGCGTTAAAGTCCTTGAAAAAAACATTGATGGAAGTAATATAAATGCCACAGTTGGTGTTTTTCCAAATAACAGCCTCGAAAACATAAGATTGAATATTGCTTATGCTACATTTGTTGATAACGGAGCCTTAGGGCAGCCGAACCGATATATTGAAGAGGGTTATGAAGAAATTACGCCAACATTGTTTATCAAACCATATGCTAAATATATTTATGATAAAGGTACGACCAGCATAATAACAAAAATTGTAAATCTAACAGATAACGAAGTAATAAAGTTTTCTTTCGATGTTGCTTCGGATTTTTTTGATTTGTTTGATTTGTATGACTATGGTGGAGAATTAAGCGAATATAAAAAATTAAAAGCGCAGATAAGAAGCTCTTCACTTAGCGAAAAAGAAAAAGAAAAATATCTTAATAGAATAGAATCACAAGAAGCTTTAATTTACACTAAGACCGTATTGATAGTTTCTGCTATGGTATTCCCTGAGTTAGCTGAGGCAGGCGAGTGCTTAGCCATTGTTAGTAGCGCAGTTGATGTACTTTCCTTTTCATTAGCCGGACAAAAAGAAGAACTTGATAATATGAAGAAAGATCCTCCTGATCAAATACCAAGTTCTTCATGGAATCCTAAAAATTTAACTATCAAAAAAGAAGATATGATAAAAGGAGAAAGCGCCGTCGACCCCAGCGGAATAGTATACGACGCTGACTCTAAAAAGCCTATCTACGGCGCTACTGTAACTATATATTACAAAGAAGATCTCGGCGATAAAAACGCTGCTTTGTGGGACGCTGCCGAATACGACCAGCAGAACCCCATCACTACCGATGAGGACGGCTTCTACGCATGGGACGTTCCCGCAGGATATTGGCAGGTAAAGGCGGAGTGCGACGGCTACGAAACATCTTACAGCGACTGGCTGCCAGTACCGCCTCCGCAGCTTGAGGTAAATATACCGCTCAAAAAGATAAACGTTCCGCACGTTCACACCCGCAGCGGCTGGATAATCGACAAGCAGCCGAAAGTAGGCGTTAAAGGCTCAAAGCACATCGAATGCACCGAGTGCGGCGAGATACTTGAAACGGCTGAGATACCTGCGCTGGGCGCTGCCGATATTACCTCGGCAAAGGTGACACTCGCCGGCAGCTCGCTCGAATTCACCGGCAAGACCCAAAAGCCCTCCCCTACCGTGACGCTAAACGGCAAGAAGCTTAAAAACGGCACGGATTACACCGTATCTTACAAGAACAACAAAGCTATCGGCAAGGCTTACGTTATCGTAAAGGGCAAGAATAATTACACCGGCACGATAAAGAAGAGCTTCAATATAGTTCCGCAGAAGCAGGTGATAGTAAAGCTTTCGGCGCAGGCTAAAGCTTTCAGCGTAAAGTGGACGCTCAATAAAAACGTTACCGGATACCAGATAAAATACTCCACCGCTTCAAATTTCTCCGGCGGAAAATCGGTATACGTCAAGAAGAATACTTCCACCAAAAAGACGCTGACTTCGTTAAAGAGCAAAAAGACATACTATGTAAAAGTACGCTCGTACAAGACTGTAAACGGCGTAAAATACTTCGGCGCATGGTCTAACGCCAAGAAGATAAGAACCAAATAAAGCGCTGTCATAATTACGCGCAAAATAAAAACCTGCCGAGAGCAATTTTTTAACGCCCTCAGCAGGTTTTTTATATTTTGTGTTACTCCACTCCCCTGCTCTCGTCCGCTTTGTATTCAAAGAAATCAAAGTCGGCGCAGTGCTCGTGCTTTACTCGGTCGGCGCAGGTGATGCCTACCATCGTGCCGGTAAATTCGCCGTATTTGCAGTATTCGTCGGAGAATTTCGTAGTGTCGAAGGGGATGCCTATCTTCACATACTCCTCGCCGTCGCTGCTCCAGTAAAACTGCGAATGTCTGCCCCTTATCTCCAGCCTGAAATATATCGGCTCGTCGCTTACGGGCGTGCGGGTGTTGACAAACTCCGTCTTTACGCCGTTTTCCAGCGCGATTATCGAGATGGCGCTCTGCCCCAGCGTTTCGCTGTAATATTTGCGCAGATTTATGTAATTCATGTTGTCGTAGTAGATGATAAGCCCCGCCGAATGTTGGTGCACCTCGGGCTTGAAATCCATCTTCGTGGTGATGGTCGCGTAAACGCTCGTCAGTTTGCGCGCAAGTATGCTCACCTTGTTCAGCGATGTGCGCGACTCCTGACCGCGCAGACGCACCCAGCCTTTGCGCGCTTTTACGTCGGCAAAGCTCTGCGGCATTATCCTCGGCGCGTAGTAGAAATTGCCCAGCTCATCGCCGTCGAAATCGTCGAAGTCGGGTATCTGCGGCAGGGGGTGTTCGGGCAGCGCGCTCTCTTCGCAGTACTCTTTCGCGATGTTGCTGCCGTCCGCCATGCGCAGCCAGCCGTCCTCAGTCCACTTCATTTTCTGTATAGCCGTTTCCCTGCCCAGCGTGCAGCGCAGCTCGGGCGCGAACGGGCGCGAGCAGAGGTGAACCAGATATACCTCGCCCAACTGAGTTTCAACATAGCTGCCGTGACCCGCCTTTTGAAGCACCACGTCGGGATTGTAGTACTTCGGTTTCAGATGGTCGGGGTCGTGCCGCTCGTTCGATACGGCGGGGTTGCTGGTAACTATCGGGTTCATCGGGTCGCCGACATACGGCCCCCACACGTTTTCCGCGCGGCCCATCGTAACGCAGTGGTTGTAGCCAGTGCCGCCCTCCGCGCACATTATGTAGTAATATCCGCCACGCTTGGTGAGGTGCGGCGCTTCTATACAGCCGCGGTCGGTGCCGCCGTGCCATATGCGCTTCGGGTAGCCGATTATCTTCTTTGCGGCGGGGTCGTACTCCACCATGCAGATAGCGCCCGGCTTTTCGTAGCCCTCGCGCGTTTCCCAGTCTAGGGAAACTATATACTTCCTGCCGTCGTCGTCATGCAGGATAGAAGCGTCAAATCCCGAAGAATGAAGATACACAGGCTCGCTCCACGGGCCTCTAATATCCTTTGCGGTGATGACGAAATTATCCACATCGAAATAGCGGGCGTTCATAGAATTCATCACGCCGTAGACCACATAAAAGAGGTCTTCCTGCTCGCAGTAGGTAAGGCAGGGCGCCCAAATGCCCTTTGCCGAGGGCAGCTTTTTGAGGTCGGGGTTCGTGTCGTCGGTAAGAACGTGGGTGTAAAGTTCCCAGTTTTTCATGTCTTTAGAATGGTATATCGGTATGCCCGGCATCCACTCGAAGGTGGATACCGCTATGTAGTGATCCTCACCCTTGCGGCAAATGCAGGGGTCGGGGTTGAAGCCTTTGAATATCGGGTTTTTAAGCATTTGTTTTCTCTCCTTCCTCAGCCAGCTCTGCTACTATGCCGTCGTACTCTTTATCGAGGTGGTAGAAGAGCATTACCGCTACCTGACCTATACAGAGCACCGCGGGTATCCAGATAAAGGTTATCTCAGAGCCTGTGCAAGCGCCTGCCGCGCCGATCACCCAGCCGAGTATAGCCGAGCCTAAGCCGTTGCCGACCTTAAAGCCGAAGCTGGAGGCGGAGTTGATAAGACCCTCGGTGCGGTAGCCGGTTTTCCACTCGCCGTACTCTATCGTGTCAGAAACTATTGCGAACATACAAGAGGATATTCCCGCGTTGCCGATACCCTTGAGCACGCAGGCGGTGATTATGCCCGCCATATTCGTGCCGACGAAGCCGAAGAGCGCGAAGCCAATGCCGTATATAACAGCGCCGACTATCAGCATATTTCTCTTGCCGATCTTCTTGATGATGAATGCGGTGAAGAACATAACGCCTATCTGAACAAGGTTCGCCACCAGATTCATAGTGCCTACCATATCTTCGTTATGCAGTATATTCTTAGCGTAGTATACTGCCGCGCCGCCGTTGAGCGAGTAGTTGATAAAGATGAATACCAGCGTTACGGTTATCATTATCCAGTACTTGTTTTTGAAGAGCAGACCTATACCTTTTATAAAAGGCACTTTCTCGTGCTTAGTTTCCTTAGCGGGCTCTACCCTTTCCTTAGTGCCCGTAAAGGTCACCATGAATACGATGACGGCGAGTATGCCGAACACCGCGAAGGTCTTTGTCCAAGCCGAGAGGTCGTTGCCGAAGTGCTGTACCAGCGGCAGAGTGAGGTTCGTGATTATCAGCGTGCCGGTAGTAGCCAGTATCATTCTGAAAATGCTGAGCACCGAGCGCTCGTACTGATTTTGCGTAATGAGCGAATTGAGCGTAGCGTAGGGCACGTTTATCGCCGTGTAGACCACTGACGAAACAAGGTTATAGGTTATGAAGATGTAGATCAGCTTTGAGGTATTGCCCAGCCCCGAGGGAACGGAAAAGAGCAGTATTCCTGCCAGCGCGAAAGGTATAGCCATTCGCAGTATCCACGGGCGGCACTTGCCGAAGCGCGACTTTGTTCTGTCAACTATCATACCCATTATCAGGTCGGTAACGCCGTCGAATATGCGCGAGAGCAGCATTATCGTACCGATGGTAGCGGCGTTTACATGAACGTAGTCGGTGTAGTAAAACAGCAGAAATGAGGACATTGCCGAGTATATGATATTGCAGCCCAGATCTCCGCAGCCGTAGGAAAAGCGTTCCCAAAAGCTTATCTTTGTTTTTTCGTTACTCATGATCTTTGAGCACTTCCTTTCGTATCTTATGTATACATTATATCAGCAAAGCCACCGCAGCATAAGACCTTATTCAGACGTAAAAATAGTACGATTCCGACTTTTTAGCCGAGATCGTACTATCTGCGCTCATATGCTTTATTTTTCTATCACCTTTTCGATGATGTATTTTTTCCTGTGCTCTTTAGGCGTACAGCCCCACTGCTGACGAAAATACCGCATAAAAAGGCTGTGGTTGGTGCAGCCGTGCGTTTCCAGTATCTCACCTATCGGCAGGTCGGTATTCACAAGGTCTAAATGCACGCAGGCGACGCGCACCGAGTAGATGTAGTCGGTAACGGTGCAGTTCATATACCTCTTGAAAAACCGCGCGAGGTAGTCGGGATTGTAGCAAAAATGCTTTGCAATGCTCGCTATTGAGATAGGCTCGGCGTGGTGCCGGTCGATGTACTTCATTATCTCTTTCAGCCGACTGAAATACTTGTTGTCGCGCTCAAAGTCTTTCTGCATTATCTTTTCCGAGTGGTAGTGTATCAGCGAGAAAAGCAGCTCGTACAGCAGGCTGTTGAAGCGCAGCAGGTATCCCTCGGGGCGCACGTCGTAGACCACATACATATCGGTAAATATCTTTTTCAGCCTTTCGAGCCGCGTGCGCTCTACCTCGTTGGCGGGCTGCATATTCACGGCGAACTTGCGCAGCGCCATAGAGGGGGCGTATTTCTCGTAGAATTTCTGCGGTATCTGGAGCACCAGCGCTTCGTTTTTTTCTGAGAGCACCGAGTGTATCTCGCGCGGATTGGCTAGGAAAAACTCTCCCCCGCAGGCGGTGTGCCTAACGCCCTGCGGCAGGTTCAGCGTTACCTTTCCGCTTATAACGTAAACTATCTCGAGGCTGTTGTGCCAGTGCGGCGAAACGTAGCTGCCCTCGTCTTTAGAGAGGTAAAAGCGCACCTCTACGTCAGGGTTGCTGGTAACTATCTCGTGCCGTGTTTCGGCGGCGGGATATGTTTTTTCGGTGTGATCTGACATTCAGTGCGCCTCCTTTCATCGCCTTAAAGCCGCGCTTATTTGGTCTTGACTTTCTTAACATCTGACCACGCGCCGTAATATTTGCTGTTTCCTACCTTTTTATAAGAGCGTACCTTTACATAATACGTCTTTTTAGCTTTCAGACCCTTTACCGTCTTTTTGCCCTTTGTATTTGAGGTAATATCAACGCTTTTGCCGTCGGAAAGATCTGACTTTGTGCCGTACATCACCTGATAGCCCGTAACGCCGCTGTCCTTTGTCCAAGTTACGGCGAAAGAGTTCGCAAGCGGGGTGAGCGCCTTTATCTTCTGCTTAGCGGGCAGTATTTTAAAGTATTTTACAGCAGTGCCCTTATAGCCGCCCTTGCCCGTGATAGTCACCTTAGCCCGACCTGCGGCGATGTTATTGCTGTACTTTACGGTGTAATCAGTATTCGCCTTGAGCTTTTTGCCGCTAAAGATAACTGTAACCGCGGGCTTTTTCGCCTTGCCGGTATATGTATATTTGGTGCGCGAAAGCGTGATCGCTGCGGAAGAAATATCGTATCTTATCTTCGGGATGACCTCTATCTCGAGATAGCTGCAGCGTGTACATTCACGGCTGCGCAGACCTGTTTGGGCAGTGGTAGGCTGCTTTTCGAGTTTCCAATTGCCGAAGGAGTGACCCAGTTTAGGGATAACTTTGCCTTCATCCAGAACTTCATCGCATACAAAGCAATGCTTCTTGCCGCTTAAGCCATCCTGCGTGCAGGTAGGCTGTATATCCTTTTCGGCAACCTCCTTATGCCCCGTTGCCGGTATTATAACATTTACCTTTTTATTGCAGCGAGAACATATACCATTCTTTATTCCGTCATCAGTGCAGGTAGGCTTCTTTATAATAGTCGCTCCGGTGAGCTCGTGGCCTAGGGCGGGGATCCAGTTTTCACTCTCACTATGACAGCGAGAGCACACAACATGATAATAACCTGATTCTGTACAGGTAGCCTCTTGTGAATCTATTACTTTGATGTAATCGTGTCCGTAAGCCGGAATATCAAAGCTTTCTGTCTTGTAACACATTCTGCAAAATTTCGTGCCAAAGCCATTTTCCTCGCAGGTCGGTTCATCAAAAATCGTCTCTACCCATTCGTGGCTAAATGTCTTATGCTCTGTCTTTTGGCATACTCTGCATTTACGCTCCAGTTCGCACTCTTCCTCTTGATTTTCAAATTGTTTATTTGAATACCAGTCGGTGAATTGATGACCATGAGCTGTCAGCTCTTCTTTTATCACATCTCCGCATCCGGAACAAGTCTTGGTGCGGCAGCTGTCTGCCTCGCAGCGTTTTTCTATATCGGGTTCGCTGTACTCCCAATCCGAATAACTATGGCCGGTAGCTTTGACTACAGCTTTGTCAATTTTGCCGCAATTTTTGCAGATTCTCTGCTTCTCGCCATCTTCCGTGCAGGTAGGCTTTGTTGTTATCTCCCAATCTCCATAATCACAAGGTATCGCAAAAATTATAGAAGTTTCAAGCCTTCTGCCGCATACTGTGCAGTACCTGCTTTTTTCACCATTTTCCTGACAAGTAGGCTCTTTCTCAATTACCCAATCGCCGTCCGTGTGACCCGTTTTGTATTTTCCGCTGGGTCTGGTCATTTTAATGCCGCACCTGCTGCAGGTAGTCATAAAATAGCCATCTGTGGTACAGGTAGCCTCTACCTCGACTTTTTCTCCGTAATCATGTCCCAAAGCGCGGGGATATTTTTCAATAGTATCTCCGCATCCTTTGCATACGCCCCTATTAGTTCCACTTCTGTAGCAAGTAGGCTCTTGTACTACTTCCCATTCATAATCGTGCACGGGGCCGTATCTGACCTTTTCTGAATGTCCGCAGTCTAAGCAGATGTGCTCCCTTGTGCCGAACGAGTTGCAGGAGGCAGGCTCTATCACGTTCCACTCGCCGTAATTATGCGCTTTCGGCGGGGAGGTCAGCTCGGCTACTCTTCCGCATACGCGGCAGGTGTGGCGCTCTAAGCCCTCGCTCGTACAGCTCTGATCGCCTATCGTCTCTACTATATCGGGGTGCTGTTCGTATTTTATACGAAATAGTCTGCGCAGCTTGGTGATCGACTGATCATAAGATGGGCGAGATATGCTGTTAAATTCTTCTTGCGTGCCCGTATAGTATATCACCGAATTATACACAAGAGCGTCATTAGCCATTTCGGTAACGCCGCCGTGGATATATATATCCCCGCCATTCAGCTTAGTTACGCTTCCTACCGCTGCTTCGCCGATATATGTGACTTTCTCCGGCACATAAAATTCTTTCAGCTTGCCGCCATTATAAAATGTATAGTCTTTTATCGAAGTTATGTTTTGCGAGAGGGTAAGATCCTGCAAAGCGCAGCAGTAGTAAAACGCGTACTCGCCTATCTCGGTAACGCTCTGCGGCATATATACGCTCGCCAGATTTTGGCTGTTGTAAAAAGCGCCGTCGCGTATCTCTTCCAGCCCCTCGGGCAGCGTTACTTCCTCAAGATAATAGCAGTCCTGAAAGCTGTTTCTGCCGATGAATTTCAGTCCCTCGGGGAACTGTACAGTTAATACGTCAAAAGCTTTAAAAAGTCCATCGCCTATTCCGACAACGCCTTCGGGTATCACGATGTTTCCTTTTCTGTTTTTCATGTAAAGCAGTACAGAATTTATCGTTACATAGTCGGAATCTTTTTTCTGAGCGTCCATCCAAGCCGTAGCGCTAAAGCAGCAGTATCCAAACTCATCGAGAGTTTCGGGAACTGAGATATTGCGGAGATTTTCGCAGCCGTAAAAAGCCAGATCTCCTATGCGCTCTACACTCTGCGGAACAGTAAGGCTCTTTATATTGGTGTTTCCTTTAAACGCATTGTCCGCTATCATTACTATGCCGTCGGGAATGGCAAGATCTTCTTCGGCATAATTTTTGCCGTCGATCAGCACCGAGCCTGCCGTAACGAGCGGGCTTTCCTGCTTTTTCGCGGCAAGCCAAGCGGTATCGGTGAAAACGTCAGTTCCCAGCTCTTTCAGCGAGTCAAGGCCCGATATTTCCGAAAGCTCTTTGCAGCCCGTAAAAGCGTTTTCGTCTATCCGCTCTAAGCAGTTTGCCGCAAAATTTACGCTTTTCAGCGCCGAACAGCCGCTGAACGTTTCTTTTCTCAGCCTGCTTACATTGCCGTTTATCGTCACGTCTGTCAGCGCGGTGCAGTAATAAAAAGCACCTTCTCCTATGTTCTCAACATTTTGCGGCAAAGTGATCTCTTCAAGCGCATAGCAGCTGTTAAAGGCTCTGTTTCCTATGTATCCAACGCTTTGCGGCAATGTTATCTCTTTAAGCGATGTGCAGCCGCCAAAAGCATAGTAGCCAAGGCCCTTTACATTTTCGCCGATCTGCACGCTTTCCAAATTAGAGCAGCCGCCAAATGCCGAATCTCCTATCGCTTCAACGCTTTCGGGTATCGTAACGCTTTTGATATCCTTATTTCTGGAAAATGTTTCCTCCAAAAACGTAACGCGGTGACCGTTTATCTCGCTCGGTATGATAACGTCGGTATCGCTGCCGGTGTACCTTATCAGCATTACGCAGTTGTCGTCAAGCTCGCTGTAAGTAAAGTCATACGACTCGGCGTGAGCGACTATTCCTGTTTCGATATGCGCGTGCGCGCCGTTATCCATTACGGGCAAGCCGACCGACGTAAACGCCATTGCCGCGGCAAGCAGCCCTGATACTATTTTTTTCATATTCTTTCTTCCTCTGAGTATTTACCTTTTAATACAAATAGGCTCAAGCCTTTGTTTTGACCTTTATCACCTTTGAATATGTGCCGGCATATTTCCCATCGCCTATGCCCGGAATGTTAGATTTCTTCGTTTTATAAGCAAACATTCTTATATAGTAAGTTGTGTTCGGCTTCAGACCCTTTATAGTCTTTTTGTCGACATTTCCTTTTTTTATTTCTTTACATTTACAAGAACTTTCGCTGTTTTTAGAAAACGGCTTTTTGGAATATTCCAGATAATATCCGTCTGCCTGCGTATCCTTCTTGAAATACACGTCTATCGACTTGCTGCCTGCAACAGCCTTGGTTATAGTGCTCTTTTTCGGGTATATATTGAATTTCGGGCTTATCTTTCCCTTATATTTGCCCTTGCCCGTAATTACCATCTTGGCCGTGCCGACATTTACGTTATTGACATACTTCACGGTGTAATCTCTGTTTTTCACTAGCCTTTTGCCGTACAGCCAAACTACCTCTCTCGGCTTTTTCGCCTTGCCGTCGTAGTCCTGCGAATAGTAGTCTATCTTTACCTCTGCAAAAGCGAGGTTGGTCTTGCTGTTCTTGTAATTATAGTGCTTCTTTGCGCTGGCCAGATTATCTTCATATTTGTATGCATCACTGCTGCGCTTTATTTTTTTCCACTGCTCTTTTGTACCTTTATAATATACGTTCTTTATAGTCTGTTCAGTCTGCCAAGGTATAGTCTCAAATGCGTTTTTGTGGATAAAAGTAACACTTTTCGGGATAACTACCCGTTTTAGATCCTCGCAATGCCAAAAAGCAGAACCATCATCAGGGCCGCCTGACCCTGCTATTCTCATATCTTTATTTGCATACATACTTGATTTCTTATTCTCATGTATATATTTCAGCGTATCAGGCAGGTTTACGGTTTCGATACTGCTTCCTCGCATCACGCTTTCCATTATGCCCAGATTTTTAGGCAAAGTGATACTTGGGATAGCCGTATAGCATAGTGTGCCTTCAAACAAGATCTGTATATTGTTTGAAAGGCGAATGTAAGTAAGTCTGGGACAAACGGAAAAACTATAAACACCAAGATATGTAACGTTATCCGTCATGGTAACGTACTGGAGCATATAGCAATCCGAGAAAGCCCTCTTGCCTATCGAGGTTATGTTGGCGGGGATAGAGATCTTCACCATAGTTTCGTTATAGCTGAACACTCCCTCGCCGATAGCCGTTACCTTTTTGCCGAGTATCTTGGCGGGTATCTTCGGTGCGCGCGAAGTGCCCTCGTAGCCAGTAAGAGTGACGGTATCACCTTTTTCCTCGAAAAGCCATACGTCTTTGCCATCGGTATACCTGCCGCTGCGACCGAGATACATACCCGCTGTTTTTGCTTCGTCAGCGTCTGCCGATTCTTCCGACGGTACTGCCGTTTCAGAAGCCTGTTCATCGGAAGACGTATCGTCCTCGGCGCTTTCGGTGCTTTCACTGCTCTCTTCGGAAGAGCTGACGTCTGCGGTAACTGCCTGCTCTTCCTGCGTTATGTCTGTCAGCGTATCGGTCTGTTCATTTTGTTTTCCTGCGGCGCTTACCGCCGTTCCGCATACCAGCGTGAACGCCAAAACTGCTGAAATTACTTTTTTCATCATATTTCCCCCATTATAAATATTCTATCAATTTTTGTTTTTATATTGCTCTTTAAGTTCGTTATATTCTTTGAGCGAAGAAGCGGCATGACGCTCTGCGTCTGATGAGAAAATGCTTTCATCTATCTGTGCGTCGGCGGAGTATATAGCAAAACACACTCTCTTAAACGCACACTCCCCAACGAATTTGGTGTTATATGGTATGACGACATTAACTTCGTAGTCACTCTCTCTATAAAATGCACGCGCCCTTATTTCAGTAAGGCTGTCCGGCAGTTCATAATCTGTTTCCCCTCTCCCATATATTACGCTATAAAACGCTTCTTCTCCTATTATTTTTATGCCTTTCGGGATAACGATATTATTAAGATCAGTTTCGCAAAACGCCTTATAGCCTATTTCTTCCACCCCGTCAGGATAGCGGTATTTATCATCCTCGGGGCAGACATATATCAGCTTTTTGCCGTCGGCGGAATACAAACTTCCGTCATCATACACTGCGAATGATGTGTTGCCCTCATCAAGCTCGATATGCGTGCCGTGCGGAAAAGCCCTGCCGCCTATCGATGTCGTTGCGGCGGGTATGCGTATGCTGCTGATAGTCGTGTTTTTAAACGCGCCGGCGCCGATGGTAGTTACCGTCGGCGGAATAGTTATATTATCAACGATCCTATCTGAGAAAGCATCTTCGCCTATTGTGGTAAGCGGCTTGCCTCCTATAGTGCTCGGTATAGTAATGTCATAATCGCTTCCGTTATACTTTACCAATTCTACACCGCCGTCGTCAAGCTCTCGGCTGTTCCAGATATAATGAAAAACGTCGTCCTCTACCTGCGAACTGCTGTCGGCGGCACTGCTCTCCGAACTGCTGTCCGAGCTGGTATTATCAGTCTGCGGGTCATTTGGCGGATAATAATTATTATTGTTGTTATTGTTATTATTGTTGTTATTCGGCGTATCGACATACGAGTCGTAATTGCTCTGCGTACTGGTATCGGTATTGACTGCTCCATTTTGCGAATCGCTCAGAATATTGTTCTGCGCCATGCTAGATATGCTCAGCGAAGACGTAAGCACACTCTCGCCTAGGGAGTTTGCCGAGCTTTGCTCCTCGGTATATATGCTCACGGTGCTCTCGGCGGAGTCTATGCCAGAATCTATACGCATATCTCCTTTATGGACGTTGGCGAAGAAAGCCATCGCCGCCGCTGCCCCAAGCACCGTTACCCCCGCAGTGACGGTAACAGCCGCCTTTCCGAATGGCGAAGCCACCACCGCGGTAGAAGCATCCAGCTCGTCCGCGACGAGCGCGAGAAGTGCGGGAAGCGGCACGAGCGACATATGCACCGTAACACTGCGGTCTACGCCGAGCTTTTCCAGCTTTCTTGCGCGCCTGATACAGCTTAGATTTAACACTGCTCTCGCTGAGGTTCATAGTTTCGGCTATCTCGGCAATGCTCATTTGGTCGTAGTAATACAGTATCACGGCAGAGCGCATATCGGGGCGAAGCCCGTCTATCACGTCCTTTATCTGCCGCTTAGTTTCCTCATTCTGCATATAGTCCTCGGGGACCATTACAGGCTCGTTCAGCGCGCTGTTTTCGATAGCGTTGTCGCGGTCGTCCTCAGTTTCAAACCGCGCCACGCGCTTTCCGCCGCGCATCTTATCAATGCAAAGATTATACGTCACGCTGTATATCCAGCCCGAAAAGCTCTCGCTCGAGTTCAGCTCGTCTAAGCTTTCCAGCGCTTTCATAAATGCTTCCTGCACTATATCCTCGGCGTCCTCTTTGCTGCGGACGTTTTTCAGTGCAAAAAAGTACAGCTTGTCATACATTTTTTCGTAAAGCTCGGCGCTCGCCGTCTTATCGCCTTTGCGGGCGCGCTCTACTAAGGCTGTTATCTCAGCCGATTTCTTCTCCATCGCGATACCCCTGTTCAGTTAATTTTTCTTCCAGCTCCCGCCTTTTCTGTTCTATCTCCTTGGGCGAGAGGGCTGTTTCGCGCTGCATTTCTTCGAGAGTTTTAGTTATGATCTCGTCTATGGTCATATCCATTTTTATCTCCTTCTTCTAGTATAACACAAAAACCGACAATTTGCAAGCATATGCCAGAAAACATACGCTATTTTTCCATTTGCGGCAGCAGCGCACAGCCGCCGCGCAAATATTCTCCATTTCCCTCTAATGCAGCATTGCAATTTTACCTGCTATAAATAAGACGTTTCAGCAGCAGGTTTGGTCGCAACTTTTTTAAAGAACTTTTTGTGAAGTTTTTGCTAACAAATATATTCGCCTGCCTGCGCTCTTTAGACTATCTAATATTAAATAATGTACCCGCATTTTCATGCGGCGCTCTTGACAATGCCTGCAAATTGATGTATAATTGAATTACGAACATCTTTGAAAGGATAGTCGATAAATGACTTACAAAAATATAAAGATATGTGCTTGTCTGGCAGCCGCTATGTGCTCATGCTTCGCGGCGGGCTGCGCGGGCAGCGATAAAAAAGATACCTCCAGCGCGCCGACCACCACCGCGCCCGTTATCGAAAGCAAGGCAGATACCGCCGATACCGATAACAGCAGCGTGCAGACTGAAAGCGCGGCAGACGAAAGCTCGCAGGCTGAGCCGAAAAAGGAATTCACCCCCGGCGAGGGACTGGAAAAGACCGCTGCCCTTTTCAGCGGAGCTTACACCTACAAGACGGAAGTGACCTACTCCGACGAGGCCGCCGACAACGTTTCCGAGGTGACTCAGGCGAGCGACGGCAAGAATTTTTACCAGAACAACAAGTCGGTGACGGACAGCGGCTTTGCCGAGGACTTCACCTACCTGCGCTCGGACGATAAGAGCTACTATATAGATAACAACACCAGCGCTTTTACGTCAAAGACAAGCGCTGAGGAGCTTAATATCTATCAGGCGATAATCGACCAGCAGCTCGACGTTACCTCTACCCATATCCCCGAGGACACCGAGGGCTGCAAGGTGGAGGAATACACCTACACGGGCGACACATACATCACCGTTTACGACCTGTATTTCAGCAAGAAAACGGGCGATATAAAAAAATACACCGCCACCTACATCACCGAGGGCGATGATGACATAATACAGACGGTAACGGTGAAGGAGATAACCGATTCGGCGGACGAAAAGCTTTTTGACACCGACTTTTCCGAGGACATGACCGACTTCGACAACATCTCGGAGGACACAAGGCTCGGCTTCTGCCAAGGGGTATGCGCCACCTACAATATCAGCACCGACGATATGTACAAGATGGACATAACCACTGACGACCTGAAGAGAATAAGCTTCGATAAATTCTTCGAGCTGGTGTGCACATATGCAAAGCCGAAGAAATAACGAACGACCGCAACGAAAAGAGCGCATAAAATGAATATAAAAAATATACTCCAGCTGCTGAAGCCGAAAGCTATGACCTCATACATCTACGAGGACTGCACCGTGCGGCAGGCGATAGAGAAGATGAAGCACCACGGCTACACCGCAGTGCCCGTAATAAACAAAGACGGCTCTTATGTAAAGACCATCGCCGAGGGCGACTTTTTGTGGTTCATGCTTGATAAGCACATAACCGACATAACCGAGCTGGAGGACTACTCGCTGAAAGACATTCCCCGCAGAGTAAAGTGCGAGCCGGTATACGTCTACTCGACGATAGAAGATCTGCTGGAAATATCTATGAACCAAAACTTCGTGCCCGTTATCGACGACCGCGATATTTTTATCGGGATAGTCACCCGACGCGACATAATACAGGAATGCTGCAAGGCGCTGAAAGCGCACGGAGATGTTTTCTTGCCCGAGTATGAACGCAACGAGCTGGGCGAACAGCTTGAAGAGGACGAGATGTACGACTGATACAGCTGCCGTACTGATATAAGGAGAGATCTATGATGAAAAAGCTAAAGATGAAGAGAATGACGAAGATAGCGGGAAATTACGCGGGAAACGCCGCGCTCTGCGCTATACTTATAATGATAATGCTGCTCGCGATAGGCACGGCGGCGCTTGTCGTAACCGGCAGAACGAGCATAAATGAAAATCAGAATATGCCCGCAAACGGCGTGGTATCCATCGCCGAAGAATCCTCTGCCGTAGACCAGCAGGAGCCTGTACAGGAAGAGCCTAAGGCGCTTATGGAGTACCCCGAGAAAGACTACGAGTTCCAGAAGATCTCTTTCGACGGACTTACCGCTAAGTACGGCGTGCTGCTAGACTGCGAAAACAACAAGATATACGCGGGAAAGAATTACAAGAAAAAGGCTTACCCCGCTTCGCTCACCAAGCTTATGACCGTTATCGTAGCACTTGAAAACTGCGATGATATTTCCGATACATACAAATTCACCAAGAGCGATATAAAGTCCCTCGCCGACGCGAACGCTTCCGTAGCGGGATTTTCCGCGGGCGAAAAGGTAACGGTAGAAGACCTGCTTTACGGCGCTATGCTGCCCAGCGGCGCTGACGCTACTCTGGGTCTGGCAAACTACGTTGCAGGCTCGGAAAAAGAATTTGTAAAGCTGATGAACGCTAAGGTGGAAGAGCTTGGCCTTACCGGCACGCACTTCTCCAACGCCAGCGGTCTGCACGAAGACGACCACTACTCTACCGTGCTTGATATGGCTATGATAGTAGAGTACGCGCTGAACAACGATAAGATAAGCGACGAATTTATCAAGATAATCTCGGCTAAGGACTACACCACCTACAAGAGCAACAAGCACGAGGCGGGCATACCGCTCAGCAGCATATTCATGAGCAGATACGACGGCTTCTACATCGACCGCGACGAGGACGGCAAAGAGGACGCAGACATCATAGGCGGAAAAACGGGCTTTACCGACGAATCGGGCTACTCGCTCGCTTCCGTTTACAAGATAGAAGACACCTACTACGTTTGCGTTACCATGAAATCCACCACCGCGGAAACGGCTACCAGCGACAACCTCACTATAGCCGAGCGCTACCTGCCCGTTTACGACCTGCTGGGCGACGACAGCTCAAGCTCTTCCGAAAGCTCGGCAGAATCGAGCAGCACGGTAGACGTGACCCCCGCGCCGATAGACCAGACCGAGAGCGACCAGGATACCTCTACAGTACCCGACAGCTCCGCCGCCGACTCTATCCCGAACGACGAAGTGCCTATGTGAACCGCGGCAGATACAGCCACATAAATTCATATGAACAAGTATTCAGAGGAACAGCCCCCAAAAAAGCTGTTCCTCTTATTTTTTGGTGAGTTAGCATAAAGTAACTCCAAAAATGAGCGCGGATTTGTTAATTATCATGTGAAAAAAGTGAAAAAATTGATAAAGGGTATTTACAAAACGGAAAAGAAGTGTTATAATATTATTCAGTAGGGAGGGCTGCGCTATGGCCTTTCCACGCCTGCTTGAACCGACCATAAAATGGCACGGTGAAGGCGGTGCGAAAATTTCTATGGCATTTACAAAGTGCCGGGAAATTCAGAAAAGGGACGGCAGATACCATCGCTTTCCCGGAATCTAGAAAGGAATGATTCTTAAATGGCAAGAAAAATGAAAACCATGGACGGAAACAACGCTGCTGCATGGGCGTCATACCCCTTTACAGAAGTCGCTGCTATCTATCCGATCACACCTTCTTCCGTTATGGCAGAGGTTACTGACCAGTGGGCAGCCAAGGGTCAGACAAACATCTTCGGAACTCCCGTAAAGGTAGCCGAGATGCAGTCCGAGGCAGGCGCTTCGGGTACTGTTCACGGTTCACTTGCAGCCGGCGCTCTGACTACTACCTACACCGCTTCGCAGGGTCTGCTGCTCATGATCCCGAATATGTACAAGATCGCAGGCGAGCTGCTTCCCTGCGTTATCCACGTTTCCGCAAGATGCGTAGCTTCTCACGCTCTTAACATCTTCGGCGACCACTCCGACATCTACGCATGTCGTCAGACCGGCTTCGCTATGCTGTGCTCCTGCAGCCCGCAGGAAGTTATGGACCTCGGCACAGTAGCTCACCTCTCTACCATCAAGGGCAGAGTACCTTTCATCCACTTCTTCGACGGCTTCAGAACCTCTCACGAGATCCAGAAGATCGAGACTTGGGATAAGGAAGACGTAGCTGAAATGGTAGACTACGAGGCTATCGAAGAGTTCAGAAAGAGAGCTATCAACCCTGAGCACCCCGTACTTCGCGGTACTGCCCAGAACCCTGATATTTTCTTCCAGGCTCGCGAGGCTTGCAACACCTACTACAACGCTATCCCCGGAATAGTAGAAGAGTATATGGACAAGGTAAATGCCAAGATCGGCACTGACTACAAGCTCTTCAACTACTACGGAGCACCCGACGCTACCCACGTTATCGTAGCTATGGGCTCTGTTTGCGACACTATCGAAGAAACCATCGACTACCTCAACGAGAAAGAGGGCACTAAGCTCGGTCTTGTTAAGGTACGTCTTTACAGACCTTTCTGCGCTGATAAGCTCGTTGAGGCTCTGCCTGACACCGTAGAGCAGATCTCGGTACTCGACAGAACTAAGGAACCCGGCTCGCTCGGCGAACCTCTGTGGCTCGACGTTGTTGCTGCGCTCAAGGGCACTAAGTTCCACGACGTTCCCGTTACCTCCGGCAGATACGGTCTTGGTTCTAAGGATACTACTCCTGCACAGATCAAGGCTGTTTACTGGAACGCTTCCTGGAAGGATACATACAAGCCCAGATTTACCATCGGTATCGAAGACGATGTTACCAACCTCTCGCTCGATTCCTCCGTTAAGCTCGACACCGCTCCTGCCGGCACTACCGCCTGCAAGTTCTGGGGTCTGGGTGCAGATGGTACCGTTGGCGCTAACAAGAACTCCATCAAGATCATCGGCGACCACACCGACCTGTATGCACAGGCATATTTCGCTTACGACTCTAAGAAGTCGGGCGGCGTGACCGTATCTCACCTGCGTTTCGGTAAGACTCCTATCAAGTCTACTTACCTCATCAACCAGGCTGACTTCGTAGCTTGCCACAACGAATCCTATATCAGCAAGTATGATATGGTTTCCGACATCAAGCCGGGCGGAACTTTCCTGCTCAACTGCCAGTGGACTGAGGAAGAGCTGGATAAGCACCTCCCCGGACAGGTAAAGAGATACATCGCTCAGAACAACATCAAGTTCTACATCATCAACGGCGTTAAGATCGGTAAAGAGATCGGTCTGGGCAACAGAATAAACACCGTTCTCCAGTCTGCATTCTTTAAGCTTGCAAACATCATCCCGATAGACGACGCTATCAAGTACATGAAGGACGCTGCTACCGCTTCTTACTCCAAGAAGGGCGAGGCCATCGTAAAGATGAACCACGACGCTATCGACGCCGGCTGCCATCAGGTAGTAGAAGTAAAGGTTCCTGAAAAGTGGAAGGACTGCGAAGATACTCCTATGGGTATGCCAGCAGTTACCTGCGACGACAAGGTTCTCGAGGACTTCGTAAACAAGATCCAGATCCCCTGCAACGCTCAGGTAGGCGACAAGCTCCCCGTTTCTACTTTCGTACACATGGCAGACGGTACCTTCCCGCAGGGTTCGGCTGCATTTGAGAAGAGAGGAATCGCTGTAGACGTTCCCGCTTGGAATGGCGCAAACTGCATCCAGTGTAACTTCTGCTCTTATGTATGTCCGCACGCTGTTATCCGTCCCGTTATCATGAGCGAGGAAGAGCTGAAGAAGGCTCCCGAACTTGCTAAGAAGAAGGCAGTTGCCTGCACCGGTATGCCCGGCTACTACTTCGTAATGACCATGTCTGCGCTCGACTGCACAGGCTGCGGCTCTTGCGTAAACGTATGCCCCGGCAAGAAGGGTGAAAAGGCACTCTCTATGCGTCCCCTCGACGAGCAGCTCGCTGAGCAGGAAGTATTCAATTACGCACTTACCCTCAAGGACAAGCCTGAGGTTCACGAGAAATTCAAGGAGACCACCGTTAAGGGCTCGCAGTTCAAGCAGCCCCTGCTCGAGTTCTCCGGCGCTTGCGCAGGCTGCGGCGAAACACCTTACGCTAAGCTGATAACCCAGCTCTTCGGCGACAGAATGTACATCGCTAACGCTACCGGATGCTCCTCCATTTGGGGCGGTTCTGCACCTTCCACTCCTTACACCAAGAACAAGGACGGCAAGGGCCCCGCTTGGGCTAACTCCCTCTTCGAGGACAACGCTGAGTACGGCTACGGTATGTTCCTCGCACAGAATACCATCAGAAAGAGAACCATCGCTAAGGTACTCGAGCTTTCTAAGACCACTAAGGCTAAGGAGCTCAAGGCTGCTTGCGAAGAGTATCTCTCTACCATCGACTGCGGCAAGTCCAACTCGCCCGCTACCGACGCTCTTATCGCTGCTCTGAAGAAGTCTAAGACTAAGGCATCTGAGGAGATACTGAAGGACGCTGACTATCTGAGAAAGAAGTCGATGTGGATCTTCGGCGGCGACGGCTGGGCTTACGATATAGGCTTCTCCGGTCTTGACCATGTACTGGCTCAGGGCGAGGACGTAAACATCTTCGTATTCGATACCGAGGTTTACTCCAACACCGGCGGACAGTCCTCTAAGTCTACTCCTACCGGCGCTATCGCACAGTTCGCTGCTGCAGGTAAGGAAGTTAAGAAGAAGGATCTGGCAGGCATCGCTATGACCTATGGCTATGTATACGTTGCTCACATCGCAATGGGCGCTGACTACAACCAGTGCATCAAGGCGATCGCTGAGGCTGAGGCTTACAACGGTCCTTCGCTCATCATCGGTTATGCTCCTTGTATCAACCACGGCATCAAGGGCGGTATGAAGATCGCGCAGACCGAGGAGAAGAAGGCTGTACAGGCAGGCTACTGGCACCTTTACAGATACAATCCTACTCTCAAGCTCGAGGGCAAGAATCCTTTCATCATGGATTCTAAGGCTCCTACTGCTGACTATAAGGACTTCCTTATGGGAGAGGTTCGTTACAACGCTCTGGCCAGACAGAATCCTGAGAGAGCAGAAGACCTGTTCAACAAGGCTATCAAGAACGCTAACGACAGATATGACTACCTGCTGAGATATGCAAAGCTCTACAACACCGTTGAAGAAGCTCCCGCTGACAAGGCTAAGAAGTAATTCATAACTGAATAATAAAGACCTCGCAGAGATGCGGGGTCTTTTTTTGCGCAAAAAAAGCAGGCGTTGCGCGCCTGCCGTTAGATATTCGATCAGCTCAAATTACCCGCCGACTATCATGCCGACCACCGCAAAGTAGTGGAAAACGCTGCCCGCGATGGTGAACAGATGCCATATCGAGTGGAAATACTTCTTCTTTTTCTTGACATAAAAGATCACGCCGACGGTGTAGAAAAGTCCGCCGATCAGCAGAAACCAGAGCGAAAGCGGGCTGACTTTTTGCAGCATAGGCTTGATTGCGATGACGATGACCCAGCCCATTGCTATGTAGCAGACGACCGATGGCTTGCGGAATTTCTCAAGGTCGATCGAGTTGAACACGATGCCGAGCACCGCCGCGCCCCAAACTATTCCGAAAAGCACCCAGCCCAGCGCACCGCGAAGCGGCACAAGCGTTATCGGCGTGTACGTTCCCGCGATGAGGAAGAAGATCGTGTTATGATCCATTATGCGGAAGAAGGCCTTCGCGCGAGGGTTAGTTATTGCATGGTAAAGCGTGGACATTGTGTAAAGAATTATGAGCGAAGCGCCGAATATCGCCGAACTGACCACGCCCCAAGCGTCGGAGTGGATAGCGGCGAGCACGATGAGCACCACTGTTCCCGCGATAGATAGCCCCCCGCCGACGCCGTGCGACACGGAATTGAATATCTCTTCGCCGAGCGTGTAACGTTTCGCGCTCTGCGGTCTTGCATTTTCCATAAATATACATCTCCTTTAAGGCAAATACCCTATCTAAATAATAGCACTTTTGCGGAGGGGTGTCAACCGACGAAATCCGAAAACTGTGATAAAATACCGTTGCCAAAGGGCAATTTTTGTGCTATAATAGTAGTAGTGAATTTATTGGGAAAGAGGTCTGCGGCTATGGGACTGGAATGGTTCAAGCGGCTTTTTGGAAAATCTAAGAAAAACGTGTCCAAAACTGAGGAAGAGCCTGCAAAGGCAGTGGCTGTCAGCGCTCCGTTGCAGATACCTATAAATTCTAATAATGCTACAAAAAAGGATAAAGATCTGTATCTGAAAGTCAGCTTTGCGACAGACGTTGGCAAAAGGCGAGCTAATAACGAGGATAATTTCTACATAGACGGCAAATATCGCCATAATTATGGCAAAAACGAGTGCGATTCGTACATCGAGCTGACCACGGAAACGCATCTTTACAGCGTATTTGACGGCATGGGCGGCGAAGCATTCGGCGAAACGGCTTCGGCGCTAGCCGCCGCGCGAATGGAGGGCATGACGGACATCTTCAGAACTGCCGCGTCCTCCGACCTGCCCTACTACATGAACGAGTACACCCGCGCCGCGAACGACGCGATCTGCGATATGTGCGCCGAGAGGGGTTCGCGCGGTGGCAGCACTTTTGCGGCGGTGTGCGTGAAGGACGGACAAGCGTTTCCATTTTATATTGGCGACAGCAGAATTTACCTGTACGACGAGGGCACGCTTTTACAGATAACGGAAGATCAGACGCTTGCCGTGCGAAAGATAAAGGCGGGCGTTTATACAGCGGACGAGGCGGAGAACAGCCCAGACCACCATAGATTAACAAGTTTTCTTGGAGCTGACAGCGGCGGCATGGGGCTAGACCCACAGCCGTGTATGCCCGTACCGGCAAGGGCGGGCGTGAAACTGCTGATATGCAGCGACGGGCTGACGGATATGTGCAGCCGAGAGGAGATCGCGCAGACACTTTCGCAGACCGCCGACTGCAAAAATGCGGCGCGCGCGCTGGCCGAAAAGGCGCTCAAAAACGGCGGAATGGACAACGTTACCTGCATAGTGTTGGAATTTGAGGAGCTTTTTGGCGGGATAGATGAAGATGATTGCAATATAGAGGAAAAGGAGTAAGAATATGTATCATGGACTGATAGATGTGCCGACGTTTGCGTACTTTGATTTCGGCAATATATGGATGGGAAGTCTGCTTGGCGACATGAATTACAGAATAGAGCCGCTGAAAAAAGCTGAGCCGCCCGCGCTGAAAGTCAGCGTTTGGTACGGCGAGATATGCTTTGAACTGGGGCAGCTCTCGACAGAATTTGAGGAAGAATTTTCCGATGATGGATACCAGCGGGTGATCGCTAAGATTAACGAACTGGCGGCGGAGTACCGAAAAAAGCTGAACGAGCCGCGAAATTGAGAGTCAACAGCGAAATTTATGCCGAGCCGACAAAAGCTCGGCTTTTTTATTTAACAAAGTGTACAAAATGTGAAAAAACCATTGAAAACACTCATCAAATGTGCTATAATAAAAGAGAGTATGCAGATACGCGGCGCAGAGCCGCTTTGACCGCAGATAAAAGATCTAAGGAGGTTGTATATCATGAAAAATAAGGTAACTGTAAACATATATGGCAGAAGCTACCCTATGATGACCGACGAGAGCGAGGAGTACACCCAGCGTCTGGCAAACACGCTGAACGAGCGCATGAAGGCGCTTCAAGCGGCGAAACGCACCCTTTCGATACAGGATGCGGCGGCGATAATCTCGCTGGAATGTCTTGACGAACTTGTTAAAAATAAACAGACAGAGAAAAATATACGCACGCAGATCAGCGCCTATGTAGAATCGGCGAACGACGCGCACGACGAGTGTGAGAAGCTGAAAAAAGAGGTCGAGCGCCAGCGCGAACGCATCCGCCAACTGGAGAGCGAAGTGAAGCTGCGCACGAAATTCGCGGTCGACGAGAACACCGCCGAGCAGATCTTAAAGAGCAGCATCACCGGCGCGCTGGGTCTGCCGCCGAAAAAGTGATGGCGGAGATACTTTCGCCCGCGGGCGGGCCGGAGCAGCTTTTTGCGGCGGTGCAAAGCGGCGCGGACGCGGTGTATCTGGGGCTGAAACGCTTCAGCGCGCGCGGTTCGGCGGTGAATTTTGACGAGAAGCAGCTCAAAGAAGCAGTAAGTTTTTGCCATCAGCGCGGCGTGAAAGTCTACGCGGCGGTGAACACGATGCTTTTTGACGGCGAGCTTGCCGACTGCGCCGAAACGCTGCGGATACTTTGCGAAACTGGCGTTGACGCAGCGATCGTGCAAGATCCGGCGCTCGCGGAACTGGCGCAAAGCTGCTGCCCCGAGCTGGAACTGCACGCCTCGACGCAGATGACCCTGCACACGGCGGCGGGCTGCGAATTTGCACGGCGGCTGGGCTACACGCGCACGGTGCTTTCGCGCGAACTGCCCGCGGACGTGATAAAAGAGCTGTGCAAGCTGCAAAATATGGAAATTGAGATCTTCGTGCACGGCGCGCTGTGTATGTCCGTTTCGGGGCAATGTCTGATGAGCGCAGTGGTCGGCGGAAGAAGCGCCAACCGCGGCATTTGTGCGCAGCCGTGCCGTCTGCCATGTTCAGTTAAAAAAGGCAGGCAAGACCATGTGCTTTCACTGAAAGACATGAGCATTTTGCGCGATCTGCCTAAGCTGGCTGAATTTGGCGTAGACTCAATGAAGATCGAGGGCAGAATGAAGCGCCCCGAGTACGCCGCGCTTTCGGCGAACTGTGCGAAAAAGGCGCTGGCGGGTGAGGATTACGACGAGCGCCAGCTGGCGGACGTGTTCTCGCGCGGGGGCTTCACCGACGGCTATCTGAAGCGGCGCACGGGCGCGGAAATGTTTGGCACACGCACCGCCGAGGACGCCAAGACCGCCGCCGCCGCCTACCCCGCCATTCACGAGCTTTACCGCCGCGAATACAAGCGCGCGCGGCTGGATATTGCCGCCGAGGTGCGCCGCGGCGAGCCTTTGCACATCACAGCGACGGACGAGAATGGTCTGCGTGCGGAATTTATTGGCAATATTCCCGAGCAGGCGCGCAACAAGCCCTGCGATGAAGCGTTTTTGCGTAAGCAGCTGGGTAAACTAGGAGATACTTACTTTGAATTGGGCGATATGCACTGCGAAATTGACGACGGTCTGGCAGTCGCGGCGGGAGAACTGAACGCTGCGCGCCGCGAACTCTGCGAAAAGCTCAGCGCACTACATGAGGAGCATTTTTTTCGCCGCGTGGATTTTGCACTGAATATCCCGAAGCCCGAGCCGCGCGAGCGCGGTTTTGGCGAGCCGAGGCTGCGCGTGAACGTCTGTAAAGCGGAGCAACTTGCCATTCTCGACCCCGAGGACATCGAGATCGCGTGGCTGCCGCTTGATCTGAACGAGATCAAAAAAGCTGCGGAGCGCTTCCCTGCCGAGAAGCTCGGCGTTGCAATGCCGCGCTTCACGTTAGATGAAAATAGTCAGACTGCGCTGCTTGAACAAGCAAAGCATGCGCATATTCAGCACATTTTATGCACAAATTATGCACACATTATAACCGCGCAAAAGCTGGGGCTTACCCCTCACGGGGCGGCGGGGCTGAACATTGCGAACTCGCTCGCGCTCAAAAAGCTGCGCGAATTCGGCGTAGCGGACGCGGTGATCTCGCCCGAGATGAAAGCTTCGCAGATCAGCGCGCTCTCGCCCGAAATACCCATCGGCGCGGAGGGTTACGGCAGGCTGCCGCTCATGCTGACGGTCAACTGCCCGATACGCGCGGCGGTCGGCTGCAAAAAATGCACCGGCGCGGTCTACGACAGAACGGGCAGACGCTTCCCGATAAAGTGCTCGAAACGGCTCGGATACACCGAGCTGCTCAACTCCGACCTGCTCTGCATATCGGACAAAATGGCGGATTTCCGCGCGGTCGATTTCGTGCAGATCGAGCTATTTGACGAGTCGGCGGAGCGCGCGGCAGAAATTATAAACATGTTCAAATATCAAAAGCAATGTACTGCGGTGAACGGCGAAACCATAACAAGAGGTTTGTATTACCGCGGATTGAAAGGATAAATATGAAGTTAAAATTCAAAAAGATGCGTGAGGGCGCAGTTATCCCGAAGCGCATGACGGCACACAGCGCGGGCTGCGATCTTACAGCTTGTCTGGAAAGCGCTGTTATCATCGGCGCGGGCGAAACTGCCATGATACCTACGGGCGTAGCGGCGCAGCTTGATTGTGACGGCGAGTATGTTTTGCTGGCCTACGCGCGCTCATCGCTGGCAGCGAAGCACGGGCTTGCACCCGCGAACTGCGTCGGCGTTATAGACATGGATTACCGCGGCGAGATATTTATACCGCTGCATAATTCTTCCAAAGAAGCGTACACGGTGCAGAACGGCGAGCGCATAGCGCAGCTTGTGGTGACGCCCGCGGTGTTCGCCGAGATAGAGGAATGTGAAGAGCTTACCGATACCGAACGCGGAAGCGGCGGATTTGGAAGCACGGGAAAGTACTGAACGAACTGAACGATAAGGAATATTCTATGAAAATATACAATGTTAAAATATTTACAATGAACAAAGCCCGCTCGGTCATCGAAAAGGGCTGGGTGGAGATAACTGAGGGCAAGATCACCGCCGTGTGCGAGGGCACGCCCGCGAGCTTTGAGGACGTTGACATCGACGGCGGCGGCGCGGCGCTCTACCCCGGCTTCATCGACGCGCACACGCACGTCGGCCTGACTACGAACGGCGTCGGCATCGAGAGCGAGGATTTTAATGAGGAGAGCGAGCCCTGCTCGGCGCAGCTAAGGGTCATCGACGCGATAAACCCCTTTGACGAATCGTTTGAAAAGGCGCGAAACGCGGGCATAACCTCGGTGCTTATCTCCCCCGGCTCGATGAACCCCGTGGCGGGCGACATCGTGGCAGTTTCCACCGACGGCAGGCGCATCGACAATATGCTTCTGCGGCGGGTCGGCATAAAATTCGCGCTCGGCGAGAACCCGAAAATGACATATATGAACCGCGACGAAACACCCTGCACCCGCATGGCGATAGCCGCGATTATCCGCGAAGCGCTGCTTAAAGCGCAGAGGTACATGGCGGACAAGGAAGCCGCCGAGAGCGAGTCTGACCTGCCCGAGCTTGACCCGAAGAGCGAGGCGCTGATACCCCTGCTGCGCGGCGAGCTGAAAGCGCACTTCCACTGCCACCGCGCGGACGACATCTTCACTGCCCTGCGCATAAGCCGTGAATTTGGGCTGGACTATGTGCTGATACACTGCACCGACGGTCACTTGATAGCGGGCGAATTGGCGCTGGAGAACGCTTCGGCGGTCGTCGGCCCGATAATCTGCGACCCCTGCAAGCCCGAACTTGCCAACATCACCCCGAAAAACGCGGGTCTGCTGGCGCAGCACGGCGTAAAGACCGCCATCTGCACAGACCACAGCGAAACGCCGATAGAGTACCTGCCGCTCACTGTGGGCATTGCGGTGAAAAACGGCATGACATTCATGCAGGCGCTGGAAGCCGTGACGATAAACGCGGCGGAGATAGGCGGTATAGACGACCTCGCAGGCTCGATAGAGGCGGGCAAGCGCGCCGACATGGTGATATTTGAAGGCAGCCCCTTTGAAGTTATGAGCGAACCGAAGCTTGTAATGATAAACGGCACGCTCATCAAGTACCGCAAAGAGATAAGATACTAAAACGGAATTTGCAGAAAAGGATTGAATATAATATAATGAGAGAGATAGATGTAAGCGTAGTAACGCAGACGGTAAAAGAGCTTTGCATTAAAGCAAACCGCGTGCTGCCGCAGGATATGTGCGAGTGCATAAAGCGCGGCGCGGCGGCGGAAAAGTCGCCCGTAGGAAAGGGCGTTTTCGACGACATTCTCGATAATCTGAAAGCGGCTGAGCAGGAAACTCTGCCCATCTGTCAGGACACGGGCATGGCTGTTATTTTTATGGATATAGGTCAGGACGTGCACTTCGTCGGCGGCGACCTTGAAGAAGCTGTAAACGCGGGCGTTTCGGCGGGCTACACTGACGGTCTGCTGAGAAAATCGGTAGTTTCCGACCCGCTGGAGCGCGTGAATACGGGCGACAACACCCCCGCGGTGCTGCATATAAAGATAGTTTCGGGCGAGGGCGTGAAGATAGTCTGTGCGCCAAAAGGCTTCGGCAGCGAGAATATGTCGCAGCTTAAAATGATGACCCCATCCGTTACGCGCGAAGAGATTGTCGACTACGTTGTGAACGTATGCGCGCAGGCAGGCTCTAACCCCTGCCCGCCCATAGTGATAGGCGTTGGCATAGGCGGCGATTTTGAGAAATGCGCTTACCTTGCGAAAAAGGCGCTCTGCCGCCCCGTTTCGCAGCGCAACCCCAAGCCCCTCTACGCCGAGCTTGAGCAGCAAATGCTTGATAAAATAAACAAGCTGGGCATAGGCCCGCAGGGCTTTGGCGGCACGCAGACCTGCCTTGCCGTAAACATCGAGCAAGCCCCGACGCATATCGCGGGTCTGCCCGTTTCGGTAAACGTGGGCTGCCACGTTACCCGCCACGCCGAAGCCGAGATCTGATAACATTCGGAACGGCTGACGGCTGTACATTTTGTACTTGTACTATTTGTAAAGGAGAACGCAGCTTTTGAAAAGATTTCTGCCCGCCAAGAGGGCGATGCTTATGTTTTATCTGCTCATAGCGGCAGCGGGCGCGGCGCTGAACGTGGTGATATACCGCTACGTCACAATGCTGCCCGAAGAGCTGGTAAAAATGATCGCGGCTGCGGTATGGGTGCTGATACTGCTGATAGCGGTGATCGTGATACCCCATTATTTTCTGCACGCCAAGGTCATAATCACGAAAAACGAGATAGCTACCTCGGGCGGCTTTATATTCCTAAAGAACGACTATATGCCGATAAGCTCGATAAAATCAGTATCGGTGATAATAACGCCGCTGGGGCGGTTCACGGGCTTTAACTTTGCCGTGATAAACGCCCTCGGCGCACGCATACTGATATGCTTTATGCGAAAAAGCGACCTTACCGAGATAGCGGAAACTATAAACGCGCTTATCCGAAGCCGCGAAGAGCCGCAGGAAACGCAGCGCCGCGCGCAAAAAACACGCAGGCAGCCGCAAAAGCGCGCGGATGACCATAACCATGACCATGAGCATGAGCAAACCACCAACAACGAAAATAAAAAGAGCGGGGGCGCAGGGGCTGTATGACTAAGCTGAAATATAAAATGCGCCACGGCTTCCGCGCCGCGGTATCGCACTTCTTCCGCCACCGCCAGCACCCTGTAAAAATGCTGGACTACACCTCGAAGAACTTGTGGCTGCTGCTGATACCGCTTACCAAGTACCTGATAGCTTCGCGCTTCGATTTTCAGAGCTGGATACGCACTAACTGGGTAGACATACTCTCGATCTCGGGCATTTTCGCGCTGGCGGTACTGCGCTGGATATTCGTGCGCTTCACGATAGAGAGCGACGGGATCACGGCGCACACGGGACTTTTCGGCATAGTCAGCACAAAAGTTTACTATAACGAGATAACCACGCTATCCTTTTGCCAAAGCTGGATAAACCGCCCCGTAAAAGCTTATACCATGTACATCGAAACGAACGCGAGAACGCTTTCGAGCGAAGATATGCGCCTGGTAATCTCAAAACGAAACGCAGACCTGCTTTTCGACTTCGTGCGCGACAGCGAGGAAAGCGCGCCGAAAGTGACCTTCTCGCCGCGAAAGACACACCTGCTGATGTTCTCGCTGCTGTTTTCATCGGCGCTTTCGGGAATGCTGCTGTACGGAATGTTCATGTTCGAGGCCTACAAGATAATCGGTCTGGAATTTGAGCAAAAGCTGATGCTGAAAGTAAACAGCGAGCTTACGCGGATAGATTCGCGGCTTTTTAAGCTCTCGCAGACTATACCTAAGGCGGTGCTCGCACTGGGGGGCTTGGTAATAGGCGGCTGGTTTATATCTTTCATAGCCACTCTCGTACGGCACTGGTCTTTCACCATATCGCGCACGGAAGATCAGCTGCTGGTAAAAAGCGGAGTGCTGATAAAGCGCCGCCACATAATCAACCGCAGCAAGATAAATTACTACGACTTACAGCAAACGCTGCTTATGAAAGCGTTTAAGATATGCTCGGTAACGCTGGACTGCACCGGCTACGGAAAATCGCGCCGCGAGATCTCAGCGCTGATACCGATAACCACCTACCAGCAGATGAACGCTTCGCTGAAAATGCTAGTGCCCGACCTGCCGAAGCCGCGGCCGGAGATAAAAACGGGCAGAGAAAACATCAGCGACTTTGTATGGACGCCGATGATAGTATGCGCCATACCGCCCGCCGCGCTGTACATACTGAACAAGTATGTAAGCATATGGCAGCAGGAATTCAACATACTGCTTGTCATCATAACCATACCGCTGATATGGCTGATAATAGTAAAAGTAGCCGCTTCGTTCAACACCTCGGTAGGCTTTAACGAAAACGGCTGCGCTATGAGCTACTGCAAGCTGTACCAGTTCCACAAAGTATTTCTGCCGAAAGCGAATATCAGCAAGATAAGCATAAGCAGAACGCCTTTTCAGCTTCTCAACAACAGGTGCACGCTTATGATATACACCTGCGGCGAGAAAGAAAAATGCCATAAAATGAAATTCATGCCCTACGATGAGATAAAGAAGATATGTCTGCGCGAGGGCTACATCATGTTTGAATAAAAAGGGGTGACGGAATGGCAAAGTATGAACAGAGCATGGAGGGTATGCTCGACGTATTTTTGTTTGAAACAAACGAGCTGCTGGAAAAGCTCGACGAAATACTTATCCGCACCGAGTCAGACACGCTGGGCGAGGAGGACGTGGGCGAGATATTCCGCATAATGCACACGGTAAAAGGCTCGGCGGCGATGATGGGTCTGCACAATGTTTCAAAGCTGGCGCACTCGCTGGAAGACCTATTCTCGATAATCCGCGAAGACCCGAACGTGCAGTTCGACAAACCCGCGCTTTACGAGCTGCTTTACGCGGGCTCTGACGGAATGAAGAACGAGATAGAAAATCTTTCAGACGAAAGCGTGCCGCTTACCGACTTCACCGAGCAGATAGCGAAAAACCGCGCGTTTGCGGCGGCTATGAAAGGCGAAGCCCCCGCGGCCGAAGCCGCCCCGCAACAGAGCGCGGGCGAAGCGGACGGCGTATTCACGGCGGAGGACGGCGAAGACGTGCTGGCTTTCCGCGTGATGTATCAGTCAAGCTGCCTAATGCCCTCTATCCGCGCGATGGTGCTGCTGAAACATCTGAAAGCGGTGTGCGAGCTTGTAAGCACCATACCCGCCGACCTCGACGCAGACAGCGCGGGCGACGAAATATCGGCAAAGGGGCTTGTTATAAAAGTAAAGGCGGCTTCGCCCGAAGCGGTGCTCGAAAAGCTGAAAAACGGCATAAACGTAGAGAACGCCGTGCAGATACAGCGTCAGGCGAAAAAGACCGAGCCTGCGCCGACACCCGCGCCATCTTCACAAACTGCACAGCCTACACAGCCTGCGCGATCGCAGCAAGCGGCGAAACCCTCTGCGCCCGCACCTTCCGCCGCCGCAAAAAAGCACGACGACAAGAGCGGCGCTATGATCTCGGTAAAACTGGAAAAGCTCGACAGGCTTATGACCCTCGCGACCGAGATAGTAATAGCCGAATCGGGCGTACTGCACAGCCGTGACCTGCTGCCCTACCGCAGCGAGATACCGAACTTTTACAAATCGGCGCGCGAGCTGAAAAAGCTTACCGACGAATTGCAGGACGTAGTAATGTCGGTGCGAATGGTGCCCGTCAACACGGTATTTTCAAAGATGAACCGCGTAGTGCGCGATATGAACAAAAAGCTCGGCAAAAACGTCACGCTAGTGATAGAGGGCGAGGACACCGAGGTGGATAAATCCGCCGCCGACCTGCTCGGCGACCCGCTGATGCACCTTGTGCGAAACGCGGTAGACCACGGTATCGAAAGCCCCGAAGAGCGCGCGGCTGCGGGCAAGACCGAGCCGCCTACCGTAACGCTGAGCGCGCGATATGAATCGAACGACGCGCTGATAGAAGTGCGCGACAACGGCGCAGGCATGGACCCGAAAAAGCTGCTCGAAAAAGCGCGCAGCAAGGGTATGCTCGAAAAGCCCGAGCAGGAGTACACCCGCCGCGAGTGCCTTGAGCTGATAATGAAAGCGGGATTTTCCACCAACACCGAAGTAACGGAATTTTCGGGGCGCGGCGTGGGCATGGACGTAGTACGCAAGAACCTCGAGAAGGTAGGCGGCGCGCTGCTGGTAGACTCTGAGCTTGGCAAAGGCTCGGTATTCACGATACGCGTGCCGATGTCGCTCTCAATAAGCGACTGCATGGTGATACAGCTGGGCGGAAGAGAGTACGCTGTGCCGGTCAGCGCGATAAAAGAGATATTCCGCCCGAAAGCCGAGCAGCTGAATGTAACGCCCGACGGCAGGGAAACGGTGCTTTCGGACAAGCTTTACCGCATGATACGCCTTTCGGAACACTTCGGGCTGGAGGGCTGCGAGAGCGACCCGCAGGGCGGCATAATACTGCTCTGCACCACCGAATCGGGCGAAGCTGCGCTGATGGCGGACGGCATACTGGAAGAGATGCAGATAGCGATAAAGCCCTTTTCCGCCTATCTCTCGAAATTTGGGCTGAAAGAAGCGGGATTTTCGGGAACGAGCGTGCTGGGCGACGGCAGCATAATACCCGTACTTGACGTAAACGAGATAATAAAGAAGGTGAGCAGGAAATGAGCGAGAGCGCAAACCCCGCGGGCGTAAGCTCGGCGGTAATATTCCGCAGCGCAGGCGGGCTTTTCGCCGTGCCTATGCAGGACGTAATAGAAATAAACAGCCGCACCGACCTCACCCCCCTGCCCTGCCTGCCCGACTACATACTGGGCGTGATAAACCTGATGGGCAGCGTTACCCCCGTGATAGACCTGCGGCGGCGGCTCGACTTTGAGGACTGCGAGTACGGCCCGCGAAGCTGTCTTATGGTGCTGCGGCACGGCGAAGAAAGCGCCGCGATAAAGGTAGACGAGGTGCTTACCTCAAAGCGCTACCTGCCTGAAAGCTTTTTGCCGCTGCCCGACCCCAAGAGCGTGATAGCGGGGTACATTACCGACGGCGGCGAGAAGATACAGCTTATACGAACAGAAATGCTATTTGAGAAAAAATAAGCGCGCAGGCGCGGGGTGGTGAAAATACTAAAAATGGCGAACACAGCAGACTTTTTCAGCGGCAGCCCTTACGACTCGGTATTTCTCGAGAAAACGCCCGCCGGCATGAGCAGCGAGGATTTCGAGCGGCTGGCGTACACTATAAAGCAGCGCTACGGGCTGAACTTAGAGGGCAAAAAATCAATGGTAGAGAGCCGCCTTTGCTTTTACATAGTTGACCGCGGATTTCATTCTTTTTCAGAATATCTGGAAACGGTGTATGAAAACGGCGGCGACGAGATGGCGAATATAATCAACAGGCTGACTACAAATTACACATATTTCATGCGCGAGCAGGAGCATATGCGGCACTTTATCGACGTTTTTCTGCCCTACGCCGAAAAGCACAAGACGGATAAAGAACTTTGCATATGGAGCGCGGGCTGCTCTTTCGGCAACGAAGCTTACAATTTCGCGATGTGCGCCGAAGAGTATTTTCAGTCGCGCGGGACGGACTGGGACAAGCGCATACTCGCGACCGACATTTCGCAAAACGCTATCCTAGCCGCAAAGCACGGAATGTTCGCCGAAGCAGCGCTTAAAGACCTGCCCGCGGCGTGGGTAGAAAAATACTTCACGGGCAAGGGCGGGATATACACCGTAAAGCCCGAGATACGCTCGCAGGTGGTGTTCAAGTACCATAATCTGATGGACCCTATCAGCTTCAAGAAAAAGTTCGACCTTATAATCTGCCGAAACGTCATGATATATTTTGACCAGAAAACGAAGTCAGAGCTGATAAAGCGCTTTTACGACGCGACTAACGAGGGCGGCTACCTCTACATAGGCCACGCGGAGGCCGTGCCCGAGGACTGCCCGTATGTGCGCGAAAAAACGGCGGTATACCGCAAGATAACTCAGGCGGGAGGTGTGCAAAAGCATGGATAAAAAGGTTCTTATAGCTGACGATTCGCAGCTTTTCTGCGAGGTGCTGGAGCGCATCGTCAACTCCGAAAAGGGCTTTACCGTCTGCGCGAGCGTGCGCGACGCATATGCCGCGGCGAACGAGGTGGGCAGGCAGAAGCCCGACCTTGTGATACTCGACATAGAAATGCCGGGCATGAACGGCATCAGCTTTTTGCACTCGCTGCTGCCGCAGTACGCAGTACCCGTTATCGTATGCACATCTCACCGCGCGGCGGCAAGCAAGGCGCTGAAAGCGGGGGCGGCGGATTTTATCCCGAAGCCTGCCGATAATCCCGACGACTTCGCGCAGTTTCGCCAAACGCTGGTGCGGGCGATGAAAAGCGCGCTGATACTGCGCAGCGTGGAATGCAACGGGGTGGTCTACGAACTGAAACGCCGCACCGAAACGCCGCGCAGGTCGGCGGGGGGCGAGATGATACTGATAGGCGGCTCTGCGGGAAGCACCGAAGCTCTGCCCGAGCTGCTGAAAATGCTGGACGAAAACCGCCGCGGCGCAGACCTGCCGCCCATTGCCGCCTCGCTGCATATGCCCAGCGGCTACACGAAGATATTCGCTCAGCGGCTGGACGACACGCTTGGTCTGCGGGTAAAAGAAGCGGAAAACGGCGAGCGGCCGAAGCGCAGCAGCGTGTACATCGCCCCCGGCTCAAAGCATATGCGGATAGCGGCGGACGCGAAAGGCTGCTTTTTGAGCGTGGCAGAGGGCGCGAAGATCTCGGGCCACTGCCCATCGGTAGACGCGCTTTTTGAGTCGGCGGCGCAGGTGGAATTTGAAAAAGTGATAGCCGTGCTGCTTACAGGCATGGGCAGCGACGGCGCGAAAGGCCTGCTAAAGCTGAGGGAGAGCGGCGCGCGAACCATCGGGCAAGACCAAAAGACCTCGCTTGTGTACGGTATGCCGAAAGCGGCTTTCGAGCTGGGCGCGGTGGAAAAGCAGTGCGCGCTGGAGAACATCGCGGACGAGATCTGCCGACTGCTGAAAGGATAAGGAGGGCGCTGCATGAAAAATTTCTTGCTATTTACTGTTTCAAACCGCAGCTTTGCCTGCGCTTTTGAGGATATACTGAGGATAGAGCCTGCGGCGTGGGGCGGCGCGGCTGAGATAACGCCCGTGCCCGGCTTTCCCGACTATATGCCCGGCACGGCGGAGATCGACGGCGAAATAACGCCGATAATCGACGCGGCAAAGCGTTTCGGGCTGGGAGAAGCGGGCGACAGAACGCGCGCCTGCTACATAGTCGCCGACATAGGCAGCGAGGGCGGCGAGCTTGGCGGTCAGGATAAGGATAAGGATAAGGACGAGCGGTATATGAAATGTGCGCTGCTGGCAGACGCCATAAACGGCTCGGTGCAGTGCGCGGACGAAGACCTGCTGCCGCCGCCCGAGATAAACGCGGACAGCTGCGTCAAGTACGTCACAGGCACGCTTGAAGTAAACGGCGCGACCTGCTTCGTCATCTCGCCGAACAAGACCATCGGCGAAAAGAGAAATTAACAAACAAAAAAACTGCACTCCGTAAAAAGAGTGCAGTTCTTATTTTATGCAGTTATTTCAGCAAATTATGCGTTGATGGTGAACATGATCTGGTTCATCGTGTTCTCGAGAAGCTCCTGTCTGCCGCTGGTGAGGCTGTCGGTAACTTCGCCCTTTTCGAGAGCGTACTTCTCAAGGTCAGCCATGGTAGCCTTGCCGCTGATGATGTCAGCGCCGATGCCGGTAGTCCAGCTGGCGTATCTGTCCTCAACGAACTTGTCGATCCTGCCGTCCTCGATCATCTTGGCAGCTATCTTCAGACCCAGCGCAAAGGTATCCATACCTGCGATGTAGCTGTAGAAAATATCTTCCATGGTGTAAGAGCCTCTTCTTGCCTTAGCGTCGAAGTTCAGACCGCCGTTGGTAAAGCCGCCTGCCTTGAGCACTTCATACATAGCGAGAGCAGCGTCGTAAACGTTGGTGGGGAACTGGTCGGTATCCCAGCCGAGGAGAACGTCGCCCTGGTTAGCGTCGATAGAGCCGAATACGCCGTTGTCGCGGGCAACTCTCAGCTCATGCTGGAAGGTGTGCTGCGCGAGAGTAGCGTGGTTAGCCTCTATGTTCATCTTGAAATCTTTATCCAGACCGTACTTTCTCAGGAAGCCGAGAACGGTAGCGGTGTCGAAATCGTACTGGTGCTTGGTAGGCTCCTTCGGCTTAGGCTCGATGTAGAAATCGCCGGTGTAGCCGATGGAACGAGCGTAGTCAACGGTCATTCTCATAAGGCGGGCCATGTTGTCCTGCTCGAGAGCCATGTTGGTGTTGAGCAGAGTTTCGTAGCCTTCTCTTCCGCCCCAGAAAACGTAGCCCTTACCGCCGAGCTCTACTGTTGTTTCAACAGCCTTCTTGATCTGAGCGGCAGCGTAAGCGAAAACGTCAGCGCTGGGCGAAGTGCCTGCACCGTGCATATAGCGGGGGTGGTCGAAGCACTTAGCAGTGCCCCAAAGCAGCTTCTTGCCTGTTTCTTCCTGCTTCTTCTTGCAGTAAGCGACTACCTTATCAAGCTGCGCGTTGGTCTCAGCGAGAGTGCCGTACTCGGGCGAAAGGTCGCGGTCGTGGTAGCAGTAGTAGTCGATGGAAAGCTTCTCCATGATCTCGAAAGCAGCGTCTACCTTAGCGATAGCTCTTTCAGCGGGGTCAGCCTTTCCCCAAGTCTTGTCAGTAGTGCCGCAGCCGAACATATCAGTTCCGTCGCCGCCCATTGTGTGCCACCAAGAAAGAGCGAATTTGAGCTGCTCTCTCATAGTCTTGCCTGCAACTACTTCATCAGGGTTGTAATACTTGAATGCAAGCGGGTTAGTAGATTTAGGACCTTCATAAGGTATCTTCGGGATATTAGCAAAATACTCAGCCATTTTTTTGAACCTCCAAAAAAATATTTTTAATAACTTACTCAAAACGCCCTTTCGCGGGAACGTTTACAATATATATTGTACACAAAAAAACGCCGTTTGTCAATGCTATCACATAAATTTTATTATTTTTCATATCGTTATATGTTTAACATAGTATTGAGGCGAGGGTTGTAAAATAAAGTTTCTTTGTGCAGTATTGCTATTGACAAGCGGGGGAAAATGTGATACAATAATGTGTATATTACGCAGATACAGTTGTGCGTTGGAGGTGGACTGTTTCAAGATGGAAAAAAGCAGCGGTTTTGTGGTAGTGGCTGAAAGCGCCCTGCCCGAAGTTATTATAAAGGTGCTGCACGCGAAAGAGCTTCGCGCCGCCTCGCAGCAGATGTCCTCCTCTGAGGCTTGCCGAATAGTGGGCATATCGCGCAGCGCGTATTACAAGTATAAAGATTCGGTTTTCAGATACAACGAGCGCGGCGAGGACAGCGTTATGCTGATAAATATGCTGCTCTCAGACCGCCAGGGCGTGCTTTCGGCTGTAATATCAAAGCTTTACGAGCTTGGCGTGAATATCATCGAGATAAACCAAAACCCGCCCGTAGACGGCGTGGCGGCGGTATCCATCTCGGTGCAGAAAGAAAACCGCTCGGAAAACTCGGCCGACGCTTCAGACACCGCGGGCTTTTCCGAAAGCTTATCGTCGATAGACGGCGTGCTCGACGTGAAAATTGCGGCGGGCAAGAGCAAGGTGCTTGTAAATAAGTAAATATTTGCGCATTTTTAAAGAATAGGAAGGAATTACTTAGTATGAAAAATGTAGCTGTTATAGGATATGGAGTAGTAGGCTCGGGTACAGTAGAGCTTTTTGAGAAAAACAGAGAGTCGATAAACGCTAAGGTCGGCAGAGACTGCGATATAAAGTACATCGTAGACCTGCGCGATTTCCCCGACAGCCCCTTTGCCGACAGAATGGTAAAGGACTTCAATACAGTGCTCGAGGACGACGAGATAGAGGTAGTAGCCGAGGTCATCGGCGGCATCAACCCCGCTTATACCTTTACTAAGCAGGCGCTCGAAAGAGGAAAGAGCGTAGTTACCTCTAACAAAGAGCTTGTTGCAAACAAGGGCGCTGAGCTGCTCAAGATAGCTCACGAGCACAACTGCAACTATCTCTTTGAAGCAAGCGTAGGCGGCGGCATACCGATAATCCGCCCGCTGAACAAGTGCCTTGCCGGAAACACCATCGAGCAGATAAGCGGTATCTTAAACGGCACTACCAATTTCATACTTACTAAGATGATAAAAGAGCAGCTGGATTTTGAAACTGCGCTGAAAATGGCTCAGGATCTGGGCTACGCCGAAAAAGACCCCACTGCCGACGTTGAGGGCCACGACGCCTGCCGCAAGATCTGCATTCTCGGCTCGCTGGCTTACGGAAAACACATCTACCCGCAGAACGTACACTGCTCGGGTATCTCAAAGGTAACGCTCGACGACGTGGCTTACGCTGAGAACGCGGGCTTTGCTATAAAGCTCATCGGCTCGGTAAAGCCTGCGGGCGATGGAAAAGTTTCCGCGATAGTTTGCCCCAGACTGGTATCTAAGAGCAACCTGCTCGCTACCGTAGACGGCGTTTACAACGCTATATCCGTTACGGGCGACGGCGTTGGCGACGTACTTTTCTACGGTCAGGGCGCGGGCAAGCTGCCTACCGCTTCCGCAGTAGTGGGCGACATAATCGACTGCTTAAAGCACAAAGACCGCTCGGTAATGATCTCTTGGGAAGACTGCAACGAAGAGGGCTATGTAGTTGACTACAAGAGCGTTGAAACGGCTATGTACGTTCGCATAAACGCTGAGAACGCCGACGAGCTGAAAGCCTCTATCTCGGAAATGTTCGGCAAGCTGACATACATCGAGCGCAAGAATCGCCCCGAAAACGAGCTGGCATTCATCACGCCGACCATGGTAGAGAGCGACATCGACGCCAACCTCGCGATACTCTCGCACTCGGCTGAGATAAAGAGCAAGATCAGACTTCTTTGATCATTGTTTGATATTGTCGATAAATTAAAAGCTTTGCCGCACGTTTCGCCAAAGGGCGGCGTGTGGTTTTGCTTTTTAGAGCGCAATGTTTGCTGAGTCAAACATGAGCTTAGGGCAGAGAAATGCCCAAGTGGAAGGATATGAAAAAATGCAGGGTTACAATTGTATAGCGGTGTTCAACGAGGACGCCGACAGATGGCTGATGTGCATGAGAAAAAAAGACCCCTACAAGGGTCTGCTAAACCTCGTGGGCGGTAAGATAGAGCCTGACGAAGAGCACCTCTCGGCAGCCTACCGCGAGCTGGAGGAAGAAACTTCCATCACCGCCGAGGACATCAAGCTGGTGCACCTTATGGATTACTGCTACCCGCTCGACGACTGCTTCGTGGAAGTGTACGTCGGCAGGCTGAACAAGCCGATAAAGCCCGAGGGCGAGGAAAACCGCCTTGTGTGGACAGACCTGCGCCGCAATTTCTTCGATATGAAGCACTACGCCGGCGAGGGCAACATCGGGCATATGCTGGAGCACATAAAGCTGCACAGCGCCGAGCTGCTCGGCAAAGTGATAAAGTAAATTGACAAAAAAATTTCGGGCAATCGCCCAAGAAAGGCGCTTTTTAAAATGATAAAAATTCGCATTCCCGCCACCAGCGCAAATCTGGGCGCGGGCTTCGACGCGCTGGGTCTGGCGCTGAGCTTTTATAATTACGTTGAAATGGAAGAGTCTGACAGAGTAGAGATCTCCTCTGCCGACGATATTGCCGTGCCTACCGACGAAAGCAACCTCATCTACGTTTCGGCAAAAGACCTTTTCGAGGTCTGCGGCAAAAAGCTGGAGGGTCTGAAACTGCGTCAGACCAACAATATACCGATGGCGCGCGGCTTAGGCTCGTCCTCCGCCTGCATAGTAGCGGGACTTGTCGGCGCAAACACGCTGCTCGGCAACCCCCTCACCACCGACGATCTGGTAGACCTCGCCGCGCAGATAGAGGGTCACCCCGACAACACCGCGCCCGCGCTGCTGGGCGGCATTGTCACAGCCGTTTTCGACGGCAGAAAGGTACACTGGGTAAAGCAGGAAGTTTTCACAAAGCTGAAATTCGCCGCGCTGATACCCGATTTCGAGCTGAAGACCGAAAAAGCCCGCGCCTGCCTGCCGAAAGAAGTCTCGCACAAGGACGCGGTCTACAACCTATCGCGCGCGGCGCTTTTCTCCGCTTCGCTGCTGACAGGCAAGTTCGAAAACCTGCGCACCGCGGTGCATGACAAGCTGCACCAGCCGTACAGAATGGAGCTTATCCCCAATTGCCGCGAGGTATTCGACATCGCGTACACGCACGGCGCATACGGCGTTTTCATCAGCGGCGCAGGCCCGACCATAATGGCTATCGCGGACGAGAGCAACGAATTTTTCGAGGGCAAAATGAAATTCTCGCTGGAAAACGCGGGGCTTACGGGCTGGCAGGTGCGCGAGTTCCACATCGACAACGAGGGCACAAAACTTATCTGAATAATAATAATGCGCATGGCGGTCGAAATGACTGTCATGCGCTTTTTTGTAACTGTATGCAAAATATGGACGTGTGAATTTTCACCAATTTAATAAAAAAGTCGGAAAAGCGGACAAATTTCCGCAGATTTTCGTGATTTACGCTTGAATTTTTTTTGCTGATGTGCTATAATATCTTCAAATCTTAAATTTATCTTAATTTTTAAAGGAGAGATTTGCTGAATGGCTAAAAACGACAGTGCAAAACCGCCGAAAAAGCACCGCATAAAAATAGACCCGCTGAAACTCACGCCGCTGCTGGTCAGCCTGATATTTGTGATACTCTGCGCCATATTCGCCATGAAATGGGATTTTGAGGATATACTCGCCTACACCCCGCACAACTACTTCCTAGCGGCGGTGGTGCTTTGGGCGTTTTACGCGCTGAAATCGCTTTCGATAGTATTTCCCGCAACGGTATTTTTCGTCGTCGCGGGGCACATCTACCCCTACTGGGTCGCCGTTATCATCAACATAATCGGGCTGGCGGTGAGCTTTGCACTGCCCTACTATATCGGCAGGTACTCCGGCTCGCAGCTTGTCGAGGCGCTCACCGAGCGTTACCCGAAAGCGAAAAAGCTGATAAATTACGGGCAGGAGAACAACTTTTTCACCGTCTACGCCTCGCGCGCGGTGACGGTAGTGCCGAACGACCTCGTGAGTATGCTCCACGGCGCGGTGGAGATGCCTTTTCCCTCGTTCATCATCGGCTCGCTGGTCGGCATACTGCCCGAAATGCTGGTAGAAACGTACATCGGCGGCAAGCTGAGCAGTTTCAGCGTGAAGTCGGTGCTGGTGATGATAGGACTTATCGCGCTGACGGCGGTGCTGAGTTTTCGTCTGAACAAGCGCATCAGCCGCAGATTCATGGAGCACCGCGAGCGCGAAGCCGCGCAGGAAAACTGAATTTTGCAGATAAAAAACCGCACAGAGCTATGAAGCGCTCCGTGCGGTTTTTGCTGTTCACTATGCTCCGAGCCTATCACTTAGCGTAATACACCCAGTTTTCCTTACGCGGCGCAGCCTTCGGCTCTTCGCCGTCGATGTAGCCGAGCGCGCAGTGACCTATACCGACGTAATCGCCGGTAATGCCCAGCTCTGCCAGTATAGCCTTGCCCTCTTCGCTCTCAAACTCTTCTTTAGCACGATGTATCCATATGCTGCCAACGCCGAGCGAGTGCGCCGCGAGCATAAGGTTGCCCATTACAAGGCTGCCGTCGTAGACCGCGGTAGGCACATTCTTGTCCGCCAGTACTATCAGCATTGCGGGCGCGCCGTAAAATGGGTCGAAGCCCTCTTGCCAGCCGCCGATCTTGCGGTTCATCTCAGATATTCTATCGCGAAGCTGCTTGTTCGTCACCGCTATTATTGTCGGCGACTGCAAATTCTTGCCGGTAGCAGCGTATGTTCCCGCCTCAGCTATCTGCTCGATTATCTCATCGGGCAGCGCGTCGGGCTTGAATTTACGTATGCTTCTGCGCGTTTTCATCATTTCAATAACTTCGTTCATAAAAAAGACCTCCTAATTATCGGCATGTTACCCCATATTTGAAAATCTCTCCACAGCCGCCTCATGTTTCACCAGTTCTTAATGTACACTATTATTATAGTATTTTTTGCGGCAAATGTCAAGCGCGGCGGCAGGGGGTGGAAAAATTTTTTGATGTTTTTTGAAAAAAGCTATTGACAAATCACAAAAAGGGTGTTATAATCAAAAATGCGTAATGTACATACGTTTATCAAAAGTTTAAGAATATGAAAGGAGGCGGGCTAGATGCTTAATCTAATAACTACTGAGATCTTGAATTCGGAGTATAAGAATATTGACCTTAGCGTAGGCACGCGACCCCGCCTTTTTATTTCAGCAGAGTGATATTATCGCTTTTTTTGTGATATTTCCCTGCCCATGATATAGGCTGCGAGCGCCCGACTGCGTATAAGGTCGGGCGCTTTTTTGCGTACTTATGCGCGAAAACGCCTGAAAATGAAAGGAGCTGACCAGATGCAACAAATGAAATACTTCGACCTGCTGCCCTCTGCGGCGGAGGCGGAGCTGCTGAAGCGCGGCGTTATGACCGACGAGCTGCTTTACTGCGTTAAAGCCGACCTCGACGGCGAGGGCTGCTACATCGACGTGTACATCACTTTCACGCACGAAACGCTCTCGGTACTGCGCGGTTACGAGCGGTACGGCAAGCTGAAACGCGGTGCGAAGCGCGCAGAGCTGACGGCGTTTGAGACCGTCGGGTACGACGAATACCCCCTCGCCGACATCGCCGAGATGTACGCCGACCGCCACTACGATTCCGCACGGCTGATGGTAAAAGACAAAAGCGGCGCGGAGTTTCCGATAGCGCGCTTTTCGCTCGGTTTTGCCGACAAATTTGAGAAATTTTCTCAGCGCGTAACGCAGGTAGCGGTGGGCGAAACGCCTGACGATTCGCTGCTTGAGGGGATAAAGACCCACTGTCCGGTATGCGGCGAGCCTTACCCCGACCCGAACCGTCCCGTTTGTCCGCGGTGCGTAGACAGGCGCAGCGTTTTCAAGCGGCTGCTTTCGATATTCAAAGACTTCCGCAGCGCGACCATTATGATACTGCTCACCATCATAGTCAGCAGCATTTTCGCGGTGCTCTCGCCGATATTCGGCTCGCAGATGCTTTACGACGACGTGCTTGCCGAGGGCGGAAAATACTACGGGCAGATCCTCATGATAGTTCTGCTGATAGCGGGTGTAGACCTCGCGGGTATGCTGATACGCATAATCTCGGGAATAATCACCTCAAAGATCGTGCCGGTAGTCACCCACCGCCTGCGCGTGAAGATTTTCAGCTCGCTGCAGCGGCTCTCGCTCGACTTTTTTACAGGCAAGCAGACAGGCTCGCTAATGTCGAGAGTTGACCGCGACAGCCAGAACATCTACTGGTTTTTCACCGACATAGTGCCCTACGGCTTGACGAACGTCTTTAAGATAGTCGGCATAGCGGTGATAATGCTTACCCTCTCGCCCCTGCTTTCGCTGGGGATCATCCTCACCATCACGATGATCGAGATAGTTCAGCACCGCTTTTACAAGAGCCAGCGCAAGCTTTACCGCAAGTTTGACGTGGCTACCCGCTCGGCAAACTCAGTGCTTTCCGACGTGATGAACGGCCAGCGCGTGGTGAAAGCTTTCGCCCGCGAGCAGCGCGAGATAGAGCGTTACAGCCTGAAAAATACCGAAGCGTACACGATAAATTCGCGCATAAATCTGCGCATCGCCAATACGATACCCGTGATATGGACGTTTTACCGCGTGGTGAACAAGCTGGTATTTTTCGTCGGCGCGGTAATGGTCATAAAGGGGCACATACTCTTCGGCGCGCTTTCGGCGCTGCTTTCCTACACCGAAATGGCGGTAGACCCGATAAACTTTTTCACCTGGATAGGCGACCGCTGGGCGAAGTGCATGGACGCCGCCTCGCGAATGTTTGAGATACTCGACGCTCTGCCCACTGTAAAAGAGGACGAGCACCCCGTGCGGATAGAAAATATGCGCGGCGAGATAGAGCTGAAAAACGTAAGCTTTGAGTACGAAGCGGGCCACCCGATAATCAAAAACGTATCGCTGAAAGTCGAAGCGGGCAAGATGTACGGAATAGTCGGCAAAACGGGCGCGGGAAAATCGACCATCATAAATCTGATGGCGCGGCTTTACGACGTTACGGGCGGCGAAATAACCATCGACGGCGTGCCGATACGCAAGATAGCTTTTGAAGACCTGCGCCGCAACATCGGCATAGTTTCGCAGGAAACCTACCTCTTTATAGGCTCTATCGCGGACAACATTCGCTATGCTGACCCCGAGGCGAGCATGGAGGAGGTAATAGAAGCGGCGAAATCGGCGAACGCGCACGAATTTATCACCAAGCTGCCCGAGGGCTACAACACGCGCGTAGGCGAGGGCGGAATATCCCTCTCGGGCGGCGAAAAACAGCGAATATCCATAGCGCGCGCGATAATCCAAAAGCCGAACGTGCTGATACTCGACGAAGCGACCGCCGCGATGGACACCCGCACCGAGCGCAAGATACAGGCGGCGATCGACAATCTGAAACAGGGGCGCACGATAATCTCGATAGCCCACAGGCTCTCGACCCTGCGCGACGCGGATATGCTCTGCGTTATCGAAAACGGCGAGCTGAAAGAAAGCGGCACGCACGACGAGCTTATCCGCCGCAAGGGCAAGTATTTCGAGCTTTACAAATTGCAGGCCGAAGCGCTGCAATTCATACAGGAATAAGGGAGATGAGAATATGTCAGAAGAAATGAACACCGCCGAAGTCTACGAGGTGGACAAGCTAACGCTGCTGAACTGCGCGGAGATACATCTGAAAAAAGAGCCGAGCGGCTACCTGACGCTGGAGTACGGCGGCAAAACGTACCGCAAGATAGACCCCACACGGCTGATACCCTTTTACTCAAAAACGCAGTACATCAGCCTGCATTACGAGAACGAGGAGCGCGAATTTCGCGAGGTAGGCGTTATAAAAGACATGGCGGAGCTGCCGCCCGAGCAGTTTGAGCTGCTGAACGGCTACTTAGAGTACAAATATTTCATGCCCGAGATAACGCGCGTTTACTCGATACGCGACAATATGCGCGGTGCAATATTCGTAAAGACCGACACCACGGCGGGCGAAAAGACGATATGCGTGCGCGACTGGTATCAGAATTTCCGACTGCTGAACGGCAGCTATCTTTACGTCAACGACGCCGACGGCAACAAATATTTTTGTCCCGACATCAGCAAGCTTGACAGAAAAAGCTTGCAGGTGCTGGAGATGTTTACCTAATAAAATCTAACGAAAGGAGGTCTGCAAATGGATCTCTGCATATCTGTACCGCAAAACGCGCCGGAGGGCGTGGTTTACTCGCTGCCCGCGGACTTCACCGCCGAGGGTGAAAAGCGCTGCGGCTGCCTTTGCGCTACGCGTGAAAAGCTGCTCATCTACGAAAACGGCGAGCTTGCGCGGGAGTACCTGATAAGCGACTTTGCCGAATTTAAAGTGGTGCGCGGCGCGGGAAGCTCTATGGCGCAGGGCGTTGACAAAAGCGGGCAAACGCTGGCTTTCTGCGGGTTTACGCAAGAGAAATTCCTGCGGTTCGCCGAGATGATGAAGCTGCTCGACCACTATGTGCGCACGGGCGAGCTGATAACGGACACGGGCGGCGAAGAGCCGAACTGCCCGAAATGCGGTATGCCGCTGGAGGGCGCGAAGGAGTGCATTTACTGTGTTGGCAAGAGCCGCACGCTGCTGCGGCTGATAAAGCGCGTAGCCCCGTACAAGAAAATTTTCACGATAGCCGTACTCTGCGCGGTGCTTTCGGAAGCGACCTGGGTCATCACGCCCTACATCAACAGGCTGATAATCGACCGCTACGTCACCCCGCGCTTTGAGGAATGGAGCGGCTTCATCGCGCTGGCGGTGACCTCAGTCTGGCTGATACTCATGACGGGCATTTTCGACTTCATCAACATGAAATTCAGCTTTCGCACGGCGCTTAGGCTGGGCAAAGACCTGCGCGAGGAAGTGTTTGAAAAATCGCAGACGCTCTCGATGAGCGCGGTGTCGAAGCGCACGGCGGGCGAGCTGATAAACCGCGTATCCAACGACGCAGCGAAGATAGAGGACTTCATCACCGCAAACGGCAAAGACGCGGTGGTGCAAACGCTCTCGCTCATCATAATCGGCGTGCTGGTATTTTTCATGGACTGGCGGCTGGCGCTCATGACAGTCCTCCCCGTGCCGATAGTTTTCGCGATAGTCGATAAGCTATTCAACGCTATGGCTATCCGCTACACCAAAGTTTGGAAAAACTCGACCCGCCACAGCGAAACTTTGCACGATATACTCAACGGCATACGGGTGGTAAAATCCTACGGCAACGAATGGCGCGAGGTACAGCGCTACTCCGGCTGCTCGGAGGAGTGGGCGAAAAGCTGCACCCGCGCCGAGATAATGTGGTACTTGACGATACCCATTTCGGAATTTATCCTCACCATCGGCAACTTTTTCGTGCTGTATTTCGGCGGACGAATGGTGCTTGGCGAAACAATGTCGCTCGGTCAGCTCATACAGTTCACCACCTACGTCGCAATGCTGTACACGCCGATACGGTGGATGATACAGATACCGCGAAATCTGGCGGACGTTTCCGTTTCAGCGGGCAAGGTCTTTGAGATACTGGACGAAGAGAGCGACGTGCGCGACTGCGACGACCCGATAAAGCTCGACATAAAGGGCGATATAGAGTTCGACGGCGTGTACTTCGGCTACAAATCTTACGACCCCGTGCTGAAAGACATAACCTGCCGCATAAAGCAGGGCGAGATGGTCGGCATAGTCGGTCACTCGGGCGTCGGCAAATCGACCATGATAAACCTTATCCTGCGGCTTTACGACTGCACGCAGGGCGAAATACGCATAGACGGCGTTGACATCAAACAGATAGACCTGCACAGCCTGCGCTCGCAGGTGGGCGTGGTGCTGCAAGAAACTTTTCTTTTCGACGGCAACGTGCTGGAAAACATCGCCTACGCCAAGCCGAACGCGACCTTTGAGGAGGTCATAAAGGCGGCGAAGATAGCGAACGCGCACGATTTTATAACAAAGCTTCCCGACGGCTACAACACGCGCGTCGGTAACAAAGGCTACCAGCTATCGGGCGGCGAGCGCCAGCGAATAGCCATCGCGCGTGCGATCTTGCACGACCCGAAGATAATAATCCTCGACGAAGCGACAGCCTCGCTCGACACCCAGACCGAGAAGCAGATACAGGAAGCGCTCGGCAAACTTACGGCGGGCAGGACTACCATTGCGATAGCCCACAGGCTCTCGACCCTGAGCGCCGCGGACAGGCTGATAGTTCTCGACAAAGGGCATTTGGCAGAGCGCGGCACGCACACCGAGCTTATGAAGCACAAAAGCGTTTACTACAAGCTGGTAATGGCGCAGCGCCAGACCACGAAAATGAAGCAGTAAAAATTGCAAAAGAAAAACCTCCCGAAAAACTCGGGAGGTCTTTTTTTATGTGATATTAAATCGAAAAACTTATACAAGCGAAATGATAGCCATTTCAGCAGCGTCACCGCGGCGGGGTCCGATCTTTACGATCTTGGTGTAACCGCCGTTACGTCCGGAATAGGACGGAGCGATGTCGTCAAAAAGCTTCTTCGCAACCGATTCCTTAGTAACGTAGGAAAGTACCTGACGCTTGGAATGGAGGTCGCCCGCCTTGCCCAGAGTGATCATTTTCTCGGTCATAGCGCTGACTTCTTTAGCTCTTGTTACAGTTGTTTCAATCTTACCGTTTTCAAGAAGATAAGTGACCATAGCTCTCAGCATAGCCTTTCTGTGGTCGCTAGCTCTTCCCAGCTTTCTTGTGCCTGGCATAGATTTTCACTCCTTACTTATAACTTAATTATCTTCTTCGGAACTGAGGTCGTATCCAAGCGAATGCAGCTTTTCCTTGACCTCGTCAAATGACTTTTTACCAAGGTTTCTAACCTTCATCATTTCTTCAGCCGATTTCTCAATCAGATCGTTTACGGTGTTGATACCCGCACGCTTCAAGCAGTTGAACGAGCGAACGGATAAGTCAAGTTCCTCAATGGTCATCTCAAGGATCTTTTCCTTGCCCTTGTCGTCTTTCTCTACCATGATCTCTACAACGCTCGCCTCTTCCGAAAGGTCGATAAAGAGGTTAAGATGCTCGTTGAGGAGTTTGGCTGCCATTGAAACTGCTTCCTTAGCGGAAATAGTACCGTCGGTCCATACCTCTAAAGTAAGCTTGTCGTAGTCGGTGATCTGTCCAACACGCGTATTATCTACCGTATAATTTACCTTCAGCACCGGGGTATAAATGCTGTCTACCGCAATTACACCTATGGGCGCGTTTGGCGTAAGGGACTTGTTTTTCTCAGCAGAAACGTAGCCTCTGCCGCGGTCGATAACGATCTCCATATACAGCTTTGCGTCAGGTCCCAGAGTAGCGATATGCATATCAGGAACGAGAATATCCACTTCCGAATCAGCCTTGATGTCGCCTGCGGTAACTTCGCATTCGCCCTCAGCCTCAATGTAAATGGTCTTGGGTCCGTCGCCGTATAACTTTGCTGTAAGTCCCTTGAGGTTCAGGATGATCTCTGTTACATCTTCCTTAACTCCCGGAATCGTCGTAAGCTCGTGGTGTACGCCGTCGATCTTTACCGATGTAACGGCTACGCCCGGTAACGAGGAGAGCAGCACCCTTCTTAAGCTGTTGCCAAGTGTGATGCCATAGCCACGCTCAAGCGGCTCAAGCACGAAACGTCCGTATGTGCCGTTGCTCTTAAGCTCTTCTGTTTCAATTTCAGGCTTTTCTATTTTTTCAAGCATTTAAAACCCTCCTGTTTTCAAAAACTCTGCTTAGTTTTCTCACGTTTACGAGTGGATGTCTGCAAAACATAACGCCGTTTACAGCGTATTCTAAGTTATTACTTAGAATACAGCTCGACGATAAGGTGCTCTTCAACTTCGTAATCAAGGTCTTCCTTAACAGGAGCGCGAAGTACCTTAGCACTTCCCTGTTCCTTGTTTACGTCAAGCCAAGCGGGAGTGAGTCTGTCAGCCGTACCTTCGGCGATCTGCTTGAATTTTTCGCTCTTCTTGCTCTTTTCGGAAAGGGAGATAACGTCGCCTACCTTAACGCTGTAAGAAGGAATATCTACTCTCTTGCCGTTTACGAGGAAGTGGCCGTGTGCAACGAGCTGACGAGCTTCGCGTCTGGTAAGAGCTGCGCCCATTCTGAATGCTACGTTGTCGAGTCTGGACTCGAGACAGGTGATGAGGTTTTCACCGGCCTGACCTTCCATCTTCTGAGCGATCTCAAAAGTGTGGTAGAACTGCTTCTCAAGTACGCCGTAGATAAATCTCAGCTTCTGCTTTTCCTTGAGCTGCATTCCATATTCGGAAACCTTTTTTCTCTTGCCCGCGTTAGGATCGCGCTTGGTCTCTTTGCCTACGCCCATGACCATAGGGCTGATGCCGAGCTCTCTGCAAGTTTTAAGGATAGGTTTTCTGTTTACTGCCATTGTAATTACCTCCGTTTTTTAATGTTGTATCGGGCCTCTGCGGCTTTTTTGCCGACTGCCCGACTTTGAGTAAACTGCACTCAAATTGTCTTATTATACGCGTCTTCTCTTAGGAGGACGGCAACCGTTGTGGGGGATAGGAGTTACGTCTTTGATCATTCTTACTTCAAGATCTTCCGACTGAAGAGCGCGGATAGCTGCTTCTCTTCCTGCTCCGGGTCCCTTAACGTATACTTCTACGATCTTGAGGCCATGCTCCTTAGCTGCTCTTGCAGCGGTCTCAGCAGCAGTCTGTGCTGCGAAAGGAGTGCTCTTCTTAGATCCACGGAAGCCGAGGCCGCCTGCGGAAGCCCAAGAAATAGCGTTGCCCTGCATATCGGTGATAGTAACTATTGTGTTGTTGAAGGTGGACTGGATGTGAACCTGTCCCTGTTCAATGTTCTTTCTTTCGCGACGACGGCGAATTACTTTCTTAGCCTGAGCCATGTTCTTTTAGTCCCTCCTTACTTCTTCTTGTTAGCGATGGTCTTTACAGGGCCCTTGCGGGTTCTGGCGTTGGTCTTAGTTCTCTGTCCTCTTACAGGCAGACCCTTTCTGTGGCGAACGCCTCTGTAACAGCCTATCTCTACAAGTCTTTTAATGTTGAGCGCAACTTCTCTTCTGAGGTCGCCCTCTACCGTTAAATTGTGATCGATATATTCACGTAATTTTGCTACGTCGTCTTCCGACAGATCCTTAACTCTTATGTCGGGATTGACGCCTGTTTCCGCAAGAATCTTAGCGGAAGTCTTCTGACCGATGCCGTAAATATAGGTGAGTCCGATTTCTACTCTCTTATCCTTGGGCAGGTCGATACCAGCAATTCGAGCCATTATAGCTGCACCTCCAAATTTGGTTTGTTAACCCTGACGCTGCTTGTGCTTGGGGTTCTGGCAAATTACCATTACCTTGCCTTTTCTCTTGATAACTTTGCACTTTTCGCACATGGGCTTAACTGAAGGTCTTACTTTCATTTGAAATACCTCCTTCAAATATAAACGCCGAAGCTTCAAAAGCCTCGCACTTGACTTATGACGGAAAGCTTATTATTTCGCTCTCCATGTGATTCTTCCCTTTGTAAGATCATAAGGCGACATTTCGACCGTTACCTTATCACCGGGTACTATACGAATGTAATTCATACGAAGCTTTCCGGAGATCTGCGCCAGAATCTTGTGGCCGTTAGCAAGCTCTACTCTGAAAGTTGCGTTAGGCAGCGCTTCTGTTACTACTCCTTCGAGTTCGATTACATCTTCCTTTGACATAGATCCACATTCCTTTCAAGGATCGAAAATCATCGGATTTAAAACAACTCCCGTTCTTTAGGTTTATGAACGGTCTGCCGATTTCTTCGCTTTGGGTTTTAAACTCCGATATCAGCTTGCGCTTATTATATTCAAAACGATTATGATCTCAGGCAGTGAAATGCTCTCTTCCCTTTTCGGCGCTTCGCAACGTTTCGCGCCGCGAGAAAAAAGACTGCCCTCGATCTTTCACGTTTCGATTGTAAAGTAGTGTGTGTGAACACGTTTTTCGAGTTAGTCAGGCTTTGTAAGAATCATGCAGCCTGTTTCGGTAACTGCGATGGTGTGTTCAAAATGAGCGGATAGTTTGCCGTCGGCAGTTTTAGTAGTCCAGCCGTCGCCCATTACTTTCACCTTGGGGCTTCCCTCGGTTATCATAGGCTCTATGGCTATTACCATTCCCGCCTGAAGTCTTACGCCGTGACCCGCTTTTCCGAAATTCGGAACTTCGGGGTCTTCGTGCAGATCTCTTCCAACTCCGTGGCCTACGAACTCGCGAACCACGCCGTATCCGTTATCCTCATTGTATTTCTGAATAGCCGCTCCGAGATCTCCAAGCCTTACGCCCGGCTTTACCATGCTTATCGCGAGGTAAAGGCTTTCCTCGGTCGACTTCATCAGCGCCTTTGCCTCTTCGGAAACTTCGCCGACTGCAAAGGTCTTGCAGGAATCACCGTGAAATCCCCCGATATAAGCTCCGACGTCCACCGAAACGATGTCGCCATCTTTTATTACCTGAGGGCCGGGTATTCCGTGTATCACCACATCGTTGATAGAAATGCAGGCAGATCCGGGGAAGCCGCCGTAGCCTAAAAAGCTGGGCTTTGCTCCGTGCGATGTGATGTATTTGCGAACTACGGTATCCAGCTCTTTGGTAGTCATACCCGCGTGGATAGCCTCGCCCGCCGCCACCAGCGCGCCGCCTGTGATAAGACCGGCTTTGCGCATTTTTTCAATTTCCTTAGGTGATTTTACAGAAATCATTTTTTAAACTTCTTTCTAGATCCCGAAAACAAGTTTTTTATGCCTTGAGCGCCTCAAGCGTGAGCTTAGAGGTATCAGCAACTTCCTCCTGACCTACTACTGTGGTCAGCTTGCCCTGTGCCTTGTAGTAATCTTTAAGAGGAGCTGTCTGCTCGTGGTAAGTTTTAAGTCTGCTCTTTACTGTTTCAGGCTCGTCGTCCTTGCGGATAACCAGCTCTTTGCCGCAAGCGTCGCAGATACCCTCCTGCTTGGGGGGCTTGAAATCTGTGTGGAACGTTGCGCCGCAGTCGAGGCAAACTCTTCTACCGCTCATGCGCTGCTGGATCTTCTCATCGGGTACATATATTTCAATTACCTTGTCGATGGTAACGCCCATAGCGTCGAGCGCTTCAGCCTGAGGAACAGTTCTGGGAAAGCCGTCGAGAATGAAGCCGTTCTGTGCGTCGGGCTCTTTTATTCTGTCCTTGAGTATTCCGATAACGATGTCGTCGGAAACAAGGTCGCCTGCGTCCATAGCAGCTTTAGCTTTCAGACCGTATTCGGTACCGGCTTTAACGGCTGCTCTGAGCATATTGCCCGTCGAGATAGTGGGTATGCCGAGCTCTTTGCAGATAACCTCTGCCTGAGTGCCCTTGCCGGCGCCGGGAGCGCCTAATAAAATAAGATTCATCAGTGGTGTCCTCCTTATCTAAACTCAGACTGTCTTTTATTATTCAAGGAAGCCCTTATGATGACGCATCATCATCTGAGATTCCATTGTTCTTGCAGTTTCCAGTGCAACGCTTACTACGATGAGGATCGAAGTACCGCCCATCGAAACAGGCAGTTTGGTCGCGTAACTAAAGATTATCGGGAACAGCGCGATAAGGCCTAAGAAGAAAGCGCCCAGCAGCGTGATCTTAGAAAGTACGCGGCGCAGGTAATCTACCGTAGGCTTGCCGGGTCTTATACCGGGTATCGAGCCGTTTGACTGACGAAGGTTGTTCGCGATCTCAAGCGGATTATACTGCATGGAAATATAGAAGTAGTTGAACGCGATTATCAGAATGAAATACAGAACGCCGTATACGGGGTGATTGTAGTTGAACACCTTCAGCACCTTCTCGTAAAAACCGCCTGCCTTAGGAGTAATGAAAAGCTCCAGAGTAGAGGGCAGCGACATAAATGCCATAGCGAAGATTATGGGGAGAACGCCCGCCATAGATACCTTTATAGGAAGGAAGGTGTTCTGACCGCCGTACTGCTTTCTGCCAACTACGCGCTTGGCGTAAGCGATCGGGATACGTCTTTCTGCGTTGTTCATGAAAACGATGAGCGCGATCATGAAAATGTAGATCACATAGAGCAGGGGAACAAGTATCTTGTACTTGGTATCGCCGCTGGTCATGTAACCGAAATCTCTTACCATATCGGAAGGGATGCGTGCGATGATTCCTGCGAACAGCAGTATCGAGATACCGTTTCCGATACCCTTCTCGCTGATCTGATTACCCAGCCACATAGTAAGCGAAGAGCCTGCCGTGAAGCACATGATAATTACGATCTCAGAGAAGATTTTGTCGAAGCCGCTGCCGGTGTATACAAGCGCGTGACCCGCACTTGTGTTCGCCTGATTTTTCAGGGTGAGGTAATAAGCCCAAGCCTGGAAAACCGAGATAGCGAGCGCCGCATATCTTGTGACCTTGTCGATCTTCTTTCTGCCCTCCATACCCTCTTTAGCCAGTCTTTCGAGCGGCGGCAGAGCGTAAGTAAGAAGCTGAATGATGATCTGTGCATTGATATAAGGTGAAACGGAAAGAGCCAGCAGCGTACCTTTCGAGAAGTTATCTCCCGAAAGTACGTTTAAGTAGCTGAATATATTTCCGTTGGCATTTTGCTGTTCAAACCAGCTTTTGATTACCGCCGTGTCGAGGAACGGCACGGGGATAGCTCCGCCGATTCGATAAATTATGATGATGAGTAGTGTGTACAAAAGCTTTTTGCGAAGCTCAGGTACCGACCAGGCATTTTTTAACGTCTGTAACACTATTACATCACCTCAGCCTTCCCGCCTGCCTTTTCAATTTTTTCTTTAGCAGCTGCGGTAAACTTTGCAGCCTTAACGGTAAGGTTTTTGGTGAGTTCTCCATTTCCGAGGATCTTTACGCCGTCGAGCTCCTTCTTGATGAGGCCCGAAGCCTTCAGCAGCTCTGCGTCTACTACGGTGCCGTCTACGAACTTCTCGAGATCCGAAACGTTAACGGTAGCATACTCGGTTCTGAAAATGTTGTTGAATCCTCTCTTCGGGATTCTTCTAGCGAGTGTGGTCTGTCCGCCCTCAAAGCCGGGTCTTACGCCGCCTCCGGAACGTGCCTTCTGACCTTTGTGACCCTTTCCGGCGGTCTTGCCCTGACCGGAACCGTGTCCTCTGCCGATTCTCTTAACGTCTTTAACAGAACCGGGAGCAGGTGATAATTCGTGCAGTTTCATTATCTGTTGCACCTCCTAACTTACGCTTCTGTTACTTTTATAAGATGTGAAATAACCTTGATCTTGCCCTGCGTCTGTGCGTTATCGGGCTGTACGGTCTCAGCGCCGATCTTACGAAGACCAAGGGAATGTGCGGTTGCAATCTGCTTCTCAGACTTAGAGTTGAGGCTTCTTACAAGAGTGATCTTAAGATTTGCCATTGCCTTGTCCTCCTTAACCTATGATTTCCTTTACGGACTTGCCTCTCTTAGCGGCAACCTCCTCGGCGGATTTTACCGAAGCAAGACCGTTTATGGTAGCTCTTACTACGTTTGAAGGATTGTTTGAACGCAGCGACTTTGTTCTTATATCCTTGATTCCGGCTACTTCTACTACGGCTCTTACGGGGCCGCCGGCGATAACACCGGTACCGGGTGCGGCGGGCATCAGAAGTACTTCGCCAGCGCCAAACTTGCCTACGATCTCGTGGGGGATCGTGGTACCCTTAAGGGAAACCTTGACAAGGTTCTTCTTAGCGTCCTCGATACCCTTGCGGATAGCGTCGGGAACTTCGCCCGACTTGCCAAGACCAAAGCCGATTATGCCGTTTCCGTCGCCTACTACTACGAGCGCGGAAAACTTCATTATACGGCCGCCCTTTACGGTCTTGGATACTCTATTGATTGCAACTACCTTCTCGGCAAGCTCCAATCCTGTCGCATCTATTAAAGCCAAAAGTAAAACCTCCTTTAGAACTTGAGTCCGCCTTCACGGGCTCCTTCTGCTAACTCCTGAACGCGTCCGTGATAAACGTAACCGCCTCTGTCGAATACGACTTCGGAGATACCCTTTTCAGCGGCTGCTTTTGCAATCATCTCGCCGACCTTGCGTGCGCCTTCCTTGTTGCCGCCGTTGCCCTCGAATGCCTTATCCATCGAGGAAGCTGCACAAAGTGTTACACCCTTTACGTCGTCGATAATCTGAGCATATATATGCTTCGAGGAGCGGAATACGTTAAGGCGGGGGCACTCTGCTGTACCGCTGATCTTGTTGCGGACTCTGAAGTGTCTTTTTGCTCTTGCCTTTGCTCTGTCAAGCTTCTTAACCATTTGCTATTCTCTCCTTCTCTAATTACTTCTTGCTGCCCTTACCGGCCTTGCCTTCCTTATGGATGACATATTCACCGGCGTAGCGGATTCCCTTGCCCTTGTAAGGCTCAGGCGGACGCTTCTCGCGGATCTCGCAGGCAAACTGACCAACCTCCTGCTTGTCGATACCCGATACAACGATCTGGTTGGGCTGGGGTACGTCGAGCTTGATGGAATCAGTTTCGCTGATAACTACGGGGTGAGAGAAACCAAGGTTCAGGTTTACGTTCTTGCCCTGCTTCTGTGCTCTGTAACCTACGCCGACGATCTCGAGCTGCTTGGAATAGCCCTCGGTAACGCCTACTACCATATTGTTGATGAGCGTTCTTGTAAGTCCGTGGAGGGACTTGTGCGCTTTGTCCTCGCTGGGACGCTCTACTGTGATAACGCCGTCAGCGCACTTTATTATCATGTCCTTGTTGTAGGACTTTGTAAGTGTACCCTTAGGTCCCTTTACCGTTACAACGTTTCCGTCTGCAATGGTCACATCTACTCCGGCAGGAACTGTAATGGGTTTGATACCTATTCTTGACATAGTATAGTCCTCCTTACCAGATAAATGCGAGAACCTCGCCGCCTACGTTAAGCTCTCTTGCCTTCTTGTCGGTGATAACGCCCTTGGAAGTAGAGATGATGGCTACGCCAAGTCCCTTCATTACCTTAGGCAGATCTTCGCAGCCTGCATAGATTCTTAAACCGGGCTTAGAAACTCTTCTCAGACCAGTGATAACTGAGTTTCTGTTCTCGTCGTACTTCAGAGTAACTCTGATAGTTCCCTGCTTTCCGTCGTCGATTACCTTGTAGTCCTTGATGTATCCTTCGTCAAGGAGGATCTGGGTAATAGACTTCTTCATGTTGGAAGCGGGAATGTCAACTGTTGCGTGCTTTGCAGTGCTTGCGTTACGGATTCTCGTAAGCAGGTCTGCAATTGTATCAGTAATCTGCATTATTGATTAACCTCCCTTTTACCAGCTTGCCTTCTTAACTCCGGGAATCTTGCCCTGATGTGCGAGTTCTCTGAAGCAGATACGGCAGATTCCGTATTTTCTTAAATATGCGTGCGGTCTACCGCAGATCTTGCATCTGTTGTAAGCTCGGGTGGAGTACTTAGGTTCAGCCTGCTGTTTGTTGATCATAGCCTTCTTAGCCATTTATAATACCCTCCTTCTTACTTTGCAAACGGTGCGCCCAGAAGCGATAACAGCTCCTTAGCCTCTTCGTCTGTTTTTGCGGTAGTGATGAAGTTGATATCCATACCGCGCACCTTGTCTATCTTGTCATACTCGATCTCGGGGAAGATCAGCTGCTCTTTGATACCGGTCGAGTAGTTTCCTCTGCCGTCAAAAGAGTTGCCGTTGATTCCTCTGAAGTCGCGTACTCTGGGGAATGCTACGTTGAAAAGTCTGTCTACAAACTCGTACATTCTGTCAGCTCTCAGCGTTACCTTTACGCCGATGACCTGTCCGTCTCTGAGCTTGAAGTTTGCTACCGATTTCTTCGCCTTGCAGACGATCGGCTTCTGACCTGTGATTGCCGCGAGATCCGCCATTATAGCGTCGATAACCTTCTTGTTATCCTTATCCGCGCCGCAGCCTACGTTGATAACTACCTTATCAAGCTTAGGGATCTGCATCACGTTTTCATACTTGAATTTCTTCATCAGGGCAGGAGCTACGTCTGAAACATAATATTCTTTTAATCTTGCCATCGTAATGTCTCCTCCTTAATTAAAATTCCTCTCCGCAGCCTTCGTTCTTGCAAACTCTGACCTTGGAGCCGTCCTCGAGGATCTTGTGTGAGATCCTGGTGGGCTTGCCGCACTTAGGGCATACAGCCTGTACCTTGCTGGCGTACATTGCGCCTTCGGCCTCTACTATACCGCCCTGCTGACCCATTGCTCTGGGTTTTACGTGCTTCTTTACCTTGTTAAGTCCCTCAACGATTACCTTTCCTTCCTTCGGGGAAACTGCAAGTACCTTACCCTGCTGTCCCTTATTCTTTCCGGAAAGAACTACTACGGTGTCGCCGGTCTTTACGTGTACCTTATTCATTAACGACGCCTCCTAATCAAAGTACTTCGGGAGCGAGCGAAAGTATCTTCATGTAATCTTTATCACGAAGTTCCTTTGCTACCGGTCCAAAAATACGTGTACCCTTGGGGTTCTTGTCTTCCTTTATAATTACAGCAGCGTTTTCATCGAAACGGATGTATGTTCCGTCTGCTCTTCTGAGACCGCTGGCTGAACGAACGATTACTGCCTTCACTACATCGCCTTTTTTAACAACTCCGCCCGGTGTTGCCTTCTTAACAGAAGCTACTACTACGTCGCCGATGTTTGCATATCTTCTGCGTGTACCGCCTAATACTCTGATGCACATAAGCTCCTTAGCGCCGGAGTTATCTGCAACCTTGAGATAAGTCTGCATCTGAATCACAGTGCGTTCCTCCTTTCAAAAAATCCAAAAAATGCTTTAAGCTTTTAGTCATTTTCGCGGAAAACCTTCGCAGCGCTTTTTTTACGCCGCGCCGCTTCTTTTTCCGCCGAACTTTTCGCGGCGAAGTATTTTTATTACTTAGCCTGCTCGAGAACTCTTACAAGTCTCCATCTCTTATCCTTGGAGAGAGGTCTGGTTTCCATTACCTCTACCTTGTCGCCTATCTTGCACTCGTTGTTTTCATCGTGTGCCTTCAGCTTTACGGTTCTCTTAATGATCTTCTTATAGAGAGGATGTGCTACGTTATCTACGATAGCTACTACGATAGTCTTATCCATCTTGTCGGAAACTACCATTCCTACTCTGGTTTTTCTAAGATTTCTTTCGCTCATTTAAAAGTCCTCCCTTCAAGCGTTCTCAGACTCACGAAGAACTGTCTTTACACGAGCAATATCCCTCTTAACAGCTTTCATTCTCATGGGATTTTCAAGCTGGTTTACAGCGTGCTGAAAACGAAGGTTAAAAAGCTCCTGCTTGAGTTCTGCAAGCTTCTGCTCGAGCTCAGCTGTCGATAAATCTTTCAGTTCACTTGCTTTCATTACTGTTCACCATCCGTTTCTTTCTTGACGAACTTGCACTTTACAGGAAGCTTGTGCATCGCAAGTCTCATAGCCTCGCGTGCTACGTCTTCGCTGACGCCTGCAATTTCAAACATTACGCGGCCGGGCTTTACTACTGCTACCCAGTACTCAGGCGAGCCTTTTCCTGAACCCATTCGGGTCTCGGCGGGCTTCTCAGTTACGGGCTTGTCAGGGAATATCTTTATCCATACCTGTCCGCCTCTCTTGATGTATCTTGTCATAGCGATACGGGCAGCCTCGATCTGGTTGGAAGTTATCCATGCCGGCTGAAGAGCCTGAAGGCCGTATTCACCGTTGGTGACCTTGTTACCTCTGGTAGCCTTGCCCTTCATTCTACCTCTCTGTACTCTTCTGTACTTTACTCTCTTTGGAAGCAGCATTAGTTGTTACCTCCTTCTACTCTGTTTGCGCCGCGGTTGTTGTTTCTTCTGCCGCCGCGACGGTTGTCGTCGTTTCTTCTTCTGGGCTTTCTGTCGCTCTTTCTGTCAGATGCAGCAACTTCGCCCTTCAGAACTTCGCCTCTGTATATCCAAACCTTTACGCCGATCTTACCGTAGGTGGTGTTTGCCTCAGCAAAACCGTAGTCGATGTCGGCTCTGATGGTCTGCAGGGGGATTGTACCCTCGTGATAGCTTTCAGCTCTTGCAATTTCAGCTCCGCCAAGACGGCCGCTTACTCTTGTCTTTATTCCCTTTGCGCCAAGCTTCATTGCACGTCCGATGGACTGCTTCATTGCACGGCGGAAGGAAACTCTGTCTTCGAGGTCGTGAGCGATCTTTTCAGCAACGAGCTGTGCGTTGATGTCAGGCTGCTTTACCTCTACTATATTGATCGAAACCTTCTTGCCGGTCATCTTCTCGAGCTCGCCGCGAAGCTTTTCGATCTCTGCACCGCCCTTGCCTATTACCAGGCCCGGCTTTGCGCAGTGTACGTGTACCTTTATTTTCTGACCGCCCTCGCTGTCGGCAAATCTTTCGATCTCTACCTTAGGAACACCGGCATAAACGGTCTTGTTTGCAGGATTCTTAGATCTGGTGTTGAGCTTCTTCAGGATATATTTACGAATGTTGTAGTCTTCTACAAGCGTATCACCGAAAGTGCTCTTGTCTGCAAACCAACGGGAATCCCAATCTTTAATTACACCGACGCGGAGTCCGTGCGGATTAACCTTCTGGCCCATAGTTTACCTCCTCTATTACGCTTATTCCTTTTCCTTGAGAACCACGGTAACGTGAGATGTTCTCTTCAGAATTCTATAGGCTCTGCCCTGTGCTCTAGGCATGATTCTCTTCATTATAGGTCCGGGGCAAACGTAGCACTCTGCAACATAGAGGTTATTCTTATCCATGTTGTGATTGTTTTCTGCGTTTGCAGCGGCGGACTTCAGAAGCTTCTCAAGATATTCACTGGCAGCCTTGGGTGTATGCTGTACTGTTGCAAGCGCAACTTCGTAATCTTTACCTCTTATCAGATCCAGTACGATCTGTACCTTTCTGGGGGCGATTCTGGCATTTCTTAAAATTGCCTTTGCTTCCATTTGAATTCCTCCTTTCCGCCGTTACTTCTTGCCGTTATTCGATGTCTTTGAACCGGCGTGACCCTTGTAGGTTCTGGTCGGAGCAAATTCGCCCAGCTTATGACCTACCATATCCTCGGTTACATAAACAGGAACGTGCTTGCGTCCGTCGTGAACAGCGAATGTATGACCAACAAAGTCAGGGAAAATGGTGGAAGCTCTGCTCCAGGTCTTTACGACCTTCTTCTCGCCTGCCTCGTTCATTGCTAAAACTCTTTTCATAAGAGACTCTTCGACGAAAGGTCCCTTCTTAACACTTCTTCCCATGTATCATCTGCCTCCTTTCAGCATTACTTACCGTTTCTGCGCTTTACGATATACTTATCGGAACGATGATGCTTTGCACGGGTCTTGTATCCCAGTGTAGGCTTGCCCCAAGGGGTAACAGGTCCGGGACGTCCAACGGGTGATTTACCTTCACCACCGCCGTGGGGGTGATCGCAGGGGTTCATTACCGAACCTCTTACGGTAGGTCTCCAGCCCATGTGACGCTTTCTTCCTGCCTTACCGATGTTCACGTTCTCGTGGTCGATATTGCCTACCTGGCCGATGGTAGCCATGCAGTTGATGGGAAGCTTTCTCATTTCGCCCGAAGGAAGTCTTACGAGTGCGTAGGTGTCTTCCTTACCCATAAGCTGTGCCATATTGCCGGCGCTGCGTACAAGCTGTGCGCCCTTGCCGGGATAAAGCTCAAGGTTGTGGATGAAAGTACCTACGGGGATGTTTGCAAGTGCAAGTGCGTTTCCGGGCTTGATGTCCGCGGTAGCGCCGGCTCTTACTACATCGCCTGCCTTAAGTCCGTTAGGTGCAATGATATATCTCTTCTCGCCGTCCTCGTATTCTACGAGTGCGATGAATGCAGATCTGTTAGGATCGTACTCGATAGTCAGTACCTTTGCGTCCATATCGAGCTTGTTTCTCTTGAAATCTATAACACGGTATTTTCTTCTTACTCCGCCGCCTCTGTGACGCACGGTGATCCTGCCGTAGCTGTTTCTGCCGCTGTGCTTATCCATAGGCTCTAACAGGCTCTTGCAGGGAGCTGCCTTGCTGAGTCCCGAATAATCGGTAACGGTCATGCCGCGTCTGCCGGGAGTAGTAGGCTTATAGCTCTTAATTGCCATTTCAAATTCACTCCTTAATTAGGGTTTTGCAGGCGTGATATTCTCGCCTATACATTTATATCTTAGAACATTCCGTCGAAGAATTCGATGGTCTTGTCGCCTTCTACGGTAACGATCGCCTTTTTCCAGTCGGGACGGTATCCTACGAATCTTCCCATTCTCTTAGCCTTGCCCTTTACGCTGATGGTGTTTACCTTAGCCACCTTTACGTCAAAAAGGGTCTCAACAGCCTTAGCGATCTCGACTTTAGTTGCGTCCTTTGCTACCTTGAAGGTATACTTGCCGTTCTCAAGGCGCTCCATAGAGTCCTCGGTGATGATCGGCTTTAAGATGATATCAGAAGCAATCTTTTCCATTACGCATATACCTCCTCGATCTTAGCAACGGCGTCCTTAACTACGATGAACTTGTCGCAGTTGAGAATGTCGTAAACACAGAGGGTGTTTACCGTAGCCGTCTTAACTCCGGGGATGTTAGCAGCGCTCTTTACAAGCTTTGCGTCTACTCCCTCAGTTACGATAAGAGCTTTCTTATCTGCGCCGAGTGCCTTGAGCATCTCAACAACAGTCTTGGTCTTGTATGCCTCGAGTGTGATGGAGTCTACTACTACCATTTCGCTCTCAGCTACCTTAGAAGAAAGCGCCGACTTCATAGCCAGTCTCTTTTCCTTTTTATTAAGCGAGTAGCTGTAATCTCTGGGCTTAGGGCCGAGTGCAACGCCGCCGTGTACCCACTGAGGTGCTCTGATAGAGCCCTGACGAGCGTGGCCGGTACCCTTCTGTCTCCAGGGCTTTCTTCCGCCGCCGCTTACCTCTGTTCTGGTAAGAGTGCTCTGTGTGCCCTGACGCTGGTTAGCCAGATAATTTACAACCATTGCGTGCATTACTGCCGCGTTAGGCTCGATTCCGAATACTTTATCGTTAAGCTCAAGGTCGGAAACTTTGCTGCCCTTCATATCAAATACTGAAATCTGTGACATATTGATTTCCTCCTTCCATTAAGCCTTCTTAACGCAATCTACTATTGTAACGGTGCCGTTCTTAGGACCGGGGATAGCTCCCTTGATTGCGATAAGATTGTTCTCTGCGTCTACCTTTACGATCTCAAGGTTCTGTACGGTAACCTTTTCAGCGCCGAGATGTCCGGGCATTCCCTTGCCCTTGTAGATTCTCGAAGGCGAGGAGCAAGCTCCCATAGATCCTGCGTGTCTGTGAACAGGGCCTGTACCGTGAGTTTCCTTAAGTCTTGCGTTGTTGTGACGCTTTATCGTTCCTGCAAAGCCCTTACCTTTGCTTGTGCCGCTTACATCTACGATGTCGCCTGCTGCAAAGATGTCAGCCTTTACAATATCCTGTACGTTAAGAGAGCTGCAATCTTCAAGTCTGAATTCCTTGAGAGTTCTCTTAGCCGCTACGTCAGCCTTCTTGAAGTGACCTGCAAGAGGCTTGTTTACATTCTTAGCTTTTACGTCGCCATAGCCGAGCTGTACAGCCTCGTAGCCGTCGTTTTCCAGAGTTTTCTTCTGTACTACGACGCAGGGGCCTGCTTCTACTACGGTAACGGGGATTACTTTTCCCGACTCATCGAAAATCTGGGTCATGCCGATTTTCTTTCCGATGATACCTTTCTGCATTTTAATTTCCTCCTAATGGTTATTGGTTGAAGCCCTAAAGCTCCAACATGACCTGCGTTTAAGCTTTCGTTTCGAGATCGCCCGCGATCTCTTTCGGAAATTACTTGATCTCCATTACGATGCTTACTCCGGCAGGAAGTTCAAGGTTCTCAAGAGTAGATGTAGTTTCCTTGGTAGGTCTGATGACGTCGATAAGTCTTTTGTGAGTTCTCATTTCGAACTGCTCACGGCTGTCCTTATACTTGTGTACAGCGCGGAGAATAGTAACGATCTCCTTATCGGTAGGGAGCGGGATAGGACCCGAAACCTTAGCACCCGAACGCTTTACAACGTCAACGATCTTAGCTGCTGCCGCGTCAACGGTAGCGTGCTCGTAACCCTTGATCTTGATTCTGATCTTTTCATTGACTGCCACTTTAAATCGCCTCCTTGTGCGCATGAATGATGTTTTCTGGGGGCAAATCACTGTTTTAACGTTTAACCACTTATCCGTGTGTTCCGCGCTTTAGTTATAAAAAATACCGAAAGCATTACCATTAACGCTCCCGGACTCAATAAGACACACGCCTGCCCATACTAAAAGCGGACATACCGCCTTTCGCAAGAAGTACAAGCACACACAGTGTTTCGTTATTACAGCCGCCCGGTTTAAAATCGGACATACTCGGCGGAAATTACCTGACGCACCGTCAGCAACCTCCCGCTTCAACGCATATCTTTTGATACGTTCCTGGCGAACGTATCCGTTGCAGTCACGCAAGATATATTATACATCACTTTTACCGATATTGCAAGGGTCTGCGCAAAAATTTACACTTTATTTACAAGTTGTAGTTCTATCGCCCGCCCTGCTGCCTGCTTGCCAGCATTTTGCAATATATACAAATAATCAGTTGCTTTTTGTACATATTTGCCATTGACAAAATTTACAGGACATGGTATGATTATATCAAGCCATATGGTAAACGTTTCATTTTATTCTAAATCAATTATAGGAGGGCACTAAAAATGCAAATCAAAAAAATTCTGTCAAAACTGTTTATTCTTTCGGTAACTGTAATCACATGCTACATCTATCCGATAACTTCTTACGCTATTTTCAGTACCGATGATAACACCTTTCATGGTACATATCAAAATCTAACTAAGCAATCTTCTTTTATCAAGATCACAAGTGAGTATGCTTTTGTCAATCTTGTATATAATGGTGATGAAAAAAAATACATAACTGCAAACAACGGCTGGGGCAATATGACTAATGGTAGTTTTACCGCTTCTTTTGAAAAGTATACAATAAAAAAATCAAATGGTCAGACCGTAAAAACAGTCAATCGCACTGTCCTTTTTTATGGCACATATGAGAAAACAAGTGACTATATAGACATAACAACTGGAGGTATGATCTATGAAAAGAAACTCTGACAACGCCCAAAACGTTGACAGTAAATTCTACATAATCACCCACAGCAAACCTGTTATAATCTCTTTTTCCGCATTAGTACTTCTTATCGTAACGCTTCTCACCATCAAACTCGTTGTATATATTCAGAACGTTCGTTTTCAGAAAGAACTTGAGGCGGAGATGAATAACGAGATGTCTTTTCCCGATGTACAACTCACCCGCTCAGACCTCAGAGCCGGAAAGTATTACCTCGATGGCGATACCAACAATTACTACTTCGAAGTCACCGACGATGACACGATAGAGCTTGTAGCAAGCGACGAGAAGAAACGCGAGATATTTGAAAAGGATAACCCCGGCAACGATGAAGCAATAGCCTCGGATCTAAAGGATTATGACGGCCCTAAGCATTTCACTACAGAAACCATCAAGTTTAATGGCGCGCTTTTTATAAAGACCGACGTTATATGGGACGAGGAATTCAATACTTATTTAGGCTCGGGCGGAATGATGCTGCTAGATCCCGATACTATGCAATGGGGTGAAGGCAGATACTTCACCTACATTCCCGACTCCGCCGCGACGGATATTTCGTCAGATACTTCCACCGATACAGAATAAACGCAGAGCGCTCCGCATACGCAGGGCGCTCTTTTCACTCCCCTCTTGTCACCAGCTCCCACGCCGTTTTCAGCCGCTCGAAGCTCCATGCCGCGTTGGCGGGGCTGGTCGAGGGCAGGGTCACCGCGCTCATGCCGCACCGCTCCTGCTGGTACTTTGCGTAAACCCTCGCCGCCGCCGCGCCGTTGGCATAAATTCGCTCTATCGGGCACTTTTTCAGCAGACCCGCTATGTCAGCCGCTTTCGCATTTTTGATGGACGAGTCGTCCGAGCCCGCTATGTCGCACTCGGCTATGCTGTCCCAAAGCGCCACGCCGCAGGCTTTCAGCAATGCAGTTTTCTCCTCAGTGGTCTGCGGCAGCGGCGCGCCGTAAAGCTCGGCTATGAGCCGCCAAAATCTGTTTCGCGGGTGGCCGTAATAAAAGCCCTCATCGCGCGACTTCACCGATGGGAACGAGCCGAGTATCAGCACACGGCTGTTTTCGTCGTACACAGGCTCGAAGCAGTGCACCAGATGCATATATTCCGCCATTCTGCAAGCCCCCTTTTATAATAGTATAAAAAGCCCGACCTTTACCGTCGGGCTTTGCGTTTTTAGTCGATCTTTTCGATAGCCGCCTTCAGCTCTTCTTTCGCCGCGTTCTTTTCCATAAGGTATCTGAAAAGCTCCAGCAGGAAAAGCAGTACGCCGCCGCCGATGAAAGCCACGATGCTGAAAGTGCTCAGCGAGAGCGCGGGCTTAGGCGTGTCGAGCGTTGTCGGGCCTTGTATTATCGCGTAAAGCGAGCCTGTCATAAGTCCCAGTACCGTGTAGATGGTCTTGCTGCGGTGCTTTTCAAGGCAGCGCTTTACCGACTTTATAACAACTATTATTCCCGCGATTACGCCTAAGCCGAACACGAAAAGCATCGGCACATACTTGAAATTAAAGTGCAAAAATTCCTTTATCGAGTTGATAACGGGCAGATAAATGCCGAAGCAGAGCAGCATGGTAGAGCCCGAGATGCCCGGCAGCACCATCGCCGAAATAGCTATCATCGCCGCGATGAATACATATATCACTAAGCCGACGGTAATGTGCTCGAAGTCTTTTGTGCCAACGCGACCGTTCATATAGGTAAGAGCGACTACCAGCGCCGTGCCCAACGCCCAGAATATCAGGTTATAGTACTTGCCTTTCAGCGAGTCTTTTTCCTCGCGCGCCACAACGGGTATCGCGAAAAGCGTCAAGCCGAAAAATACCGAACTGAGTATGTATATATGGCTCTCAAAAAGCTTTGAAAGCACCAGCACCGAAGAGCACATACCGATAGCCCAGCCTATGCCGAGCTTTACAAGAAATATCAGCGCCTCTTTGCGCTCCTCCTTAGTGCCCGATACCAGCGCGTCCAGCGAGCCGATGAATTTATCGTAAAAGCCGAGCAGAAACGCGATAGTGCCGCCCGAAACGCCCGGAACGCTGTCTGCCAGCGCCATGCAGAAACCTCTGAACATATTGAGTATCAGCATAAATTTTGTCCCTTTCTTTTTTGTCCGTATAAATATCTGAATGTCTGTTTGTATGTGATTTACATCATCTCAACAGGCTCTATGCCGAGAACGTCGAGGTGCTTTTCAAGCACGGTGCGAACCGCCGCGCAGATGTTGAGCCAAGCGCGCTTTTTGTCCGCGTCCTCCTCAGTAAGAATGTGGTTGTCGTGATAGAATTTTGAGAATGCCGAAGCGAGCTGGTAAGCGTTTTCGCAGATAACGCTCGGCGCTTTCTCGCGGTAAGCCAGTGCGAAAGCCTCGCCGCTGAGCGATATTTTCAGCAGGAGGTCGCGCTCAGAGTCGGTGTATACCGCCGCCGAGTCAAACTGCTCGCCCGCGCCCTCAGCCTTTTTCAGTATAGAATTTATTCTCGCGATGGTGTACAGCAGGAACGAGCCGGTCTTGCCGTCGGGCGCCATGAATTTATCCATGTCGAAAACGTAGTCCTTCATGCAGTAGTTCACCAGGTCGCCGAATTTGATGGTAGCTACCGTGATCTTGCGGGCAATGTCCTCTCTGTCCGCGTCCTTGCTGAAATTCGAGGCCGAAACGCGCTCCAGCGCCGCTTCGTAAACGGTGTTGTAAAAGTCCGCGAGCCTCATTACGCCGCCCTCGCGGGTCTTGTAGGGCTTGCCGTCCGCGCCGTTCATCGTGCCGTAGCCGATGTGCGCGAGGGTGACTTCTTCGGGCACGATGCCCGCCTTTTTCGCACATCTGAACACCTGCGTGAAGTGCAGACCCTGACGCGCATCAACTATGTACCATATCTGGTCGGGCTTGAAATCGTGCTCGCGCTGGATAAGGGTAGCGAGGTCGGTGGTAGCGTAGATGTTGGAATTATCCGACTTTTTGATGATAACGGGGGGAATGGTTATCTTATCGCTCTCCTCCGCCACGTCTACTACCATAGCGCCCTGGCTCTCATGCAGCAGACCCTTTTCGTTTAGCACATCGAGCAGCTCGGGAACGTACTTTTCCGCGTCGCTCTCGCCGTACCAGTAGTCGAAATCTACGTTAAGGTTCTCGTAGTTCTTCTTCATATCGGCTACCGAGATACGGATTATCTCGCGCCAAAGCGCAGTGTAGCCGGGGTCGCCCTTCTGGAGCTTCGCGGTGACAGCGCGCGCCTTCTGCTTAAAGTCGTCGTTTTCCTTGCTCTTCGCGCTCGCGAAGGGGTATATCACGTTCAGGCTTTCCGCGTCGAGGTCTACTCCCGCGAAGTTCTCCGCGTCGAAATCTTCGGCAAAGCAAGCCCACTCGGGGTGGCGCTCCTGCAATTCAGCCATTACCAGACCCATCTGCAAGCCCCAGTCGCCGAGATGCACGTCGCTGATGGTCTTTCTGCCCGTAGCGCGCACCAGCCTTTTCAGCGCTTCGCCTATTACGGCAGAGCGCAGGTGGCCTATGTGCAGGGGCTTCGCGACGTTTGGGCCGCCGTAATCGAGCACTACTGTTTCGGGCTTTTCAGCCTGCGGTATGCCGAGGTTCTCGTCCGCCAGCGCCTGCTTTACATAGCCCAGCAGAAATTCGTCGGATACGGTGATGTTTATAAAGCCCGCGCCCACTACCTCTACTTTTTCGAGGTCGGCGTCGCCCTCAAGCTTTGCCGCGGCGTCGGCGGCTATCATGCGGGGTGCTTTGTGGTAAAGCTTCGCGCCCGCGAAAGCGCCGTTGCACTGAAACTGGCAGAGGTCGGGGCGGTCGGAAGTTACTACCGTGCCCAGCTCGGCAGAATAACCACATTCGGCAAAAGCGGCCGAAAGCTTATCTGTTAAGATCTTAGTAATGCTCATAATTATAATAGTCCTCCAGAGTAAATATTCATGAATACCAGTTTATTATACTAACTTTCGGTAGACTGTAAATGTACTAATTGTAAACTTTCAATGTACTAATAATGATTATACCAAACCTTTACACGGTTTTTACGCATTTCAAGGCAGCTTTTAGGCCTTTTAACGGCTGTTTACGGCAGATCATGGGCAAATTTAGGCTTAAATTTATAAAACTCAGCCCAGCGGCGGGATAATTTTTGTAAAAATCGGAGAAATGCGCGTTTTTTTCGACGCATAGCTTGACAAACGGCGGATATTGTGGTAACATAACATTGTTATCTGACATAACAGTGTTATGCAAAGCGTTTAACATGTTGAGCAAAAGGAGGTCGGCGGATATGTCACCCAGAAACCACGAGCAAAGCGGCGAAACAAAAGAGCTGCTGCTGAAAGCCGCGAGGGCGGAATTTCTCGAAAAAGGCTACACAAAAGCTTCGCTGCGCAAGATATGCGCCGACGCGGGCGTTACTACCGGCGCGCTCTACTTTTTCTTTAAAGATAAAGAAGCACTTTTCGCCTCTATAGTCGAAAAGCCATACCGTCAGCTTGTCGCCGCGCTGGAAGAGCATTTTGAGTTTGACAGCAACATTGCCGCCGACTACACCCAGCAGGAGGGCGACCACGACGACCTGGCGCGTATGCTGGTGCACCACCTTTACTCAAACCGCGAGGCGTTCCTGCTGCTGCTCACCCGCGCGCACGGAACTTCTTACGAAAACGCCGTTGACGAGGTGGTGGGGCTTATGGAAAGCTCTTACCGCGTTATGGCGGAACAAATGGCTTCGGCTCACCCCGGCACTAAGGTGAACGAATATATGCTGCACTGGCTGACGCATATGAATATCGACGCTTTCATACACCTGCTGACGCACGAGTGCGACGAGGGCAAGGCTGTCGAGCACATGAGCCAGATAATGGACTACATCGTTTCGGGCTGGACTAAGATGATACTTATCCCCGACGATAACACACAAACACAGTAAATTTTTAAGCCGTATCAACACACGGCTTTTTACATAACGTTAACATAACACCGTTATGTTAAACAGGCATACAGGAGGTATTCACAGATGTATTTAGAGGTAAAAGATCTGAAAAAAAGCTACGGTAAAGATCAGGGCTACGTGCAGGTGCTAAAGGGAGTGTCCACGGGCGTGGAAAAGGGTCAGATGTGCGTAATACAGGGCACGAGCGGCTCGGGAAAATCTACCCTGCTCAACTGCATCGGCGGCTTGGATAACATCGACAGCGGCTCGGTAAAGGTAGACGGAAAAGAGGTAGGCGGTCTTTCGGCCGATAAGCTCGCCGATTACCGCCGCGACAACTTAGGCTTCATATTCCAGTTTTACAATCTCGTACCGAACCTCACCGTTCGCGAAAACATACAGGTCTGCGAATACTTAGCCGAAAAGCCGCTCGATATGGAAGAGCTGCTGGAAACGCTGGGGCTTTCCGAGCACCGCAACAAATTCCCCTCGCAGCTTTCGGGCGGTCAGCAGCAGCGCTGCGCCATTGCAAGAGCGCTGATAAAAAATCCTAAGCTGCTGCTCTGCGACGAGCCTACGGGCGCGCTCGACTCAAAGACCTCGCGCGATATACTTATTCTGCTTGAAGAGATAAACAAAAAGTACGGCACTACCATGCTTATAGTTACCCACAATAATTCTATCAAAAACATGGTACACAAAGTAATAATACTTAAAGACGGCATGATAAAGAAAGAATACGAGAACGAAACGCGCATTCCCGCCGCCGAGCTGGAGGATCTCTGATGAACAAGGTACTTAGAAAGCGCATACCGCGCGATTTGAAAAAAAGCCTGCTGAGAAACCTCGCCCTGCTCGTCATGATAGTGCTTGGTATGTATCTGGTAATAAGCATGATAGGCGGTGCGGAAACTATAATTGCGGGCACTGAGCAGAACTGCCGCGATAAAAACTGCGAGGACGGCGAATTTACCGTTTTCCTGCCCCTTACCGATGAGCAGATAGCCGAGCTGGATAAAGCGGGCGCGGAAGTTGAAGCAAAATTCAGCATGGATATAGAGTCGGGCAAGAACAAGATACTGCGCGTTATGAAAAACCGCACCGATATAAACCTTATGACTCTCGACGACGGCGAGCTTGCCGACGAAGCGGGCGAAGTCGCCCTCGAAAAGCGCTACTGCGAGGAAAACGACATCAAGATAGGCGATAAGATAACGCTTGCGGATACCGAGCTTACCGTTACAGGTATCGGCAGCGTGCCCGATTACGATATGCCCGTTAAAAACATCTCCGACGCTTCGGCTGAAAGCAGCGGATTTGGCCTTGCTTTCGTCAGCGACGACCAGTACGACGCTATACTTAACGCGGGCGGTCAGAAAGCCGAAGACCTCAGCTACTCTTACGTTTTAAAGAATGGCGCTGAGGATAAGGAGATAAAAGAGCTTCTGCGCTCATTCGAATTCGATTACTCCGCCGTGGAAGACCGGTATTTCAAGGAAACGGCAGAGGACACCATCGGCAAAAAGGAAGATATAGAAGAGGGCGTGGCCGACCTTAACGACGGCGCGAAAAAGCTTTCCGACGGGCTGAACGAGCTGAAAGCTTCTAGCGGCGGCCTTACCGAAGGCATGAACGCGCTTTTTGAAGCCTGCCTTGCTCAGGCAAATCAGAGCCTTGCCGCTTCGGGCGTAAAGGCTGAGCTTACCGCCGAAAATTACGCCGATACCCTCGATAAGCTTTACAAGGCTACTAAAAGCGCCGACATAAAGCAGCTTAAAGAGTCCCTCGCGGCGGCGGATAAGCTGCGCGGCGGCACGGTGGATTATACAGATGGCGTAGACTCCGCGGCAAAGGGCGCGGGCGAACTGGCTGACGGCGTTGCGAAGCTTGACAAAAAGACCGCCGAGCTGCTTGACGAATATTTCACCATCGACCTCGATAACCTTACCTCTTTCGTAAAAGCGAACGACAACCTGCGCATACGCGGCGCTGAGAACGACGTTGCGAAAAATAAGCAGATAGGCGCGCTGGCGGGCGTTATACTAATGGTGCTCTTCACCTACGTCATCTCAGTATTCGTTATCCACCGCATACAGAACGAAAGCAGCGTTATCGGCGCGCTGTACGCGCTGGGCGTTAAAAAGCGCGACCTGCTGCGCCACTACATAACCCTGCCCGCGCTGATAGCTTTGGCGGGCGGCATTATCGGCACGATAATCGGCATATACAAGATACCGAGCGAGATGGTGGACAGCTACAACTACTTCTCTATCCCGAAATTCGACGTAGTAGTTCCCGCCTACCTCTTCGTGTACGGAATAGTTATGCCCCCCGTTACCGCTATGATAGTGAACAGCATCGTAATAAACAAAAAGCTTTCGCAGACAGCGCTCTCGCTCATAAAGAACGAGCAGAAGCAGTCGCGCGTGAAGAACGTAACGCTCAAAACAAAGAAATTCGTCACCGCTTTCCGCATACGCCAAATGCTGCGCGAGGTTCGCACGGGCATAACGGTAGTAGCCGCTATGTTCATAACCCTGCTGATATTCATGCTTGGCACGGACTGCTATGTGCTCTGCAAAAACGTAGCTGCCGATACCAAAGAATACACCAAATACGAGTATATGTACTCGCTGAAATACCCCGAAAAGAAAGTGCCCGCAGGCGGCACGCCCGCTTACGCCGAGTCGCTCTCGAAATCAGCTTACGGCGATACCGTAGACCTCACCGTACTGGGCATAGACGGCAGCGACTCCGCATACCGCTACTTCACCTGCCGCCCCGCAAAGGGAAAATCGAGCGTTACTATAAGCACCTCGGTACAGCAGAAGTACGGATTATCCAAGGGCGATAAGCTTATACTTTCCGACAACACCAACGATATGGACTACGCCTTTACGGTAGAGGACATCTGCGACTACTCGGCGGGACTGATGGTTTTCATGGATATTGACAGTATGCGCGAGCTTTTCGGTCAGGAGGACGATCATTACAACACCGTGTTCTCCGACAAGAAGCTTGACATTGACGACGGCAGACTTTACAGCGTTACCACCCGCGCCGACATCGAGCGCGCCTCCGACGTATTCATCGAGCTTATGACGCCGATGATAGCTACGCTGATAGGCGCTTCGGCAGCTATATTCTTTATGGTAATGTTCCTCATGCTGAACGTCATGATAGACCGTGCTAGCTTCGGTATCTCGCTGATAAAGATATTCGGCTTCCGCACGGGCGAGATAAGAAAGCTTTACCTAAACGGCAACACATACATAATCGCGATAGGCGCGGCTATCTGCATACCGCTCTCGAAGCTTTGCTCCGACGCTATGTACCCGTTCCTTATCTCAAACACCGCCTGCGGAATGAACCTGCACTTTACATGGTATATGTACCTCGGACTTTTCGCGGCGGTAATGGCACTGTACTTTATAATAAACACCCTGCTGGTAAGAAAGCTGAAAAAAATGACCCCCGCAGAGGTGCTGAAGAACCGCGAATAACGCGAATAAAAATACCTGCAAATTATCCCCCCTAAATACAGCATAAACGAAAGGCTCTCCGATAAAACTTCGGAGAGCCTTTTGGCGTATATATTTATATCAAATATGCTGAGCCGTGTAAAGCTTGTAGTAATCGCCCTTTTTTGCCATAAGTTCTTCGTGAGTGCCGCTTTCGGTAATGCCCTTGTTGTCGATGTACATTATCCTGTCGCAGTTCTTTATGGTGGATAGGCGGTGGGCTATTATGAAAGATGTCCTGCCCTTCAGCAGCTCGTTCAAGCCCTGCTGCAGCAGGCGCTCGGTGCGCGCGTCGATGGAGGAGGTAGCCTCGTCAAGCACAAGTATGCGCGGGTCGGAAAGCAGCGTGCGCGCGAAAGATATCAGCTGCTTCTGACCGCCCGAAAGCTTCGAGCCGCGCTCGTTCACTTCGGTAAGGTAGCCATTTTCCATCTCGCTGATAAATTCGTCGGCGCATACCGTGCGGCTTGCGCTTACAATCTCGTCCTTAGTGGCGTCCAGCCTGCCGTAGCGGATATTGTCGAGTATAGTGCCGCTGAAAATAAAGCTGTCCTGCAGCATTATGCCCATCTGCGAGCGCAGCGAGTGCAGTGTGGCGGCGCTAATATCCTTGCCGTCTACCGTTATCCTGCCGGAAGATACGTCGTAAAAGCGCGAGATGAGCGAAACTATAGTAGACTTGCCCGCGCCCGTAGGGCCTACCAACGCGACGCTCTCGCCCGGCTTTACCTCAAATGAAACGTGCTCGAGTACGTTTTTGCCCTCTTCGTAAGCGAATGTTACGTCCTCAAAGCGTACAGCGCCCTTTATCTCGCCGATGTCCTTTGCGCCCTCTTTATCGGCAATGGTAACAGGCTCGTCCAGCGTTTCAAATATGCGCTCTAAGTACGCTACGTTGTTGATGAAGTTGTTGAAGAGGTTCGAGAGGTTCATTATAGGCTGCCAAAAGCTCGAAGCGTAGCTGGTCATAGCGGCGATTGTACCAAGCGTAACGCTCGCGGGGGAGAGCACCAGCAGTCCCACAAAGAATATCGCGGCGCGCACCAGCGTGGATATATTATCCGTAGCGGGCCATACCATATTCGAGTAGGTAACGGCAGTCATCCAGCTTTTGCGGTATTTGTTCGAGAGGCGGTCGAATATTCCCTCGTTCTCCTCCTCGCGGGTGAATATCTGCGTTACCCTCGCGCCGACTATGTTTTCCTGCAAGTATGCGTTCATGTTAGAGCTTTTGTTTGAAACGTCCTGCCATGCGCGGCGCTGACGCTTCTTTATCGCCATCATGACCAGCGCGAATATCGGCACGCCCGAAAGCACCACCAGCGAAAGGCGAACGTCTACAAAGAACATGAATACCATTATGAAAAGCATATTCAGAAACTCGAGTATAACGTTGATAACGCCGTTTGAGAGCATATCGGAGACTGAGTTTACATAGTTTACTACGCGAATAAGTATCTTGCCGTGCGGGCGGTCGTCGTAGTACTGAAAAGGCAGCTCCTGCAAATGCGCGAAGAGGTCTGTTCTAATATCGAAGATAATATCCTGACCCACTACCGTCATTATGCGCGAGCGGATATTTGAGAAAGCTACCGATACGGCTATCGTGAGCACCAGCAGACCGCTCAGCAGGAAAAGCTGAGGTATGTTTTTCTGCGGTATGGTGTTATCCAGCGCGTACTGCGTGATGAGCGGTGCCAGCAGCCCCGATACCGCCGCAAAAACGCTGAGCACCAGCGCCAGTATCATCTTGCCCTTATACTTTTTCATGTAAACGAACGAGCGCTTTAGGTGGCGGAAGTCGAACGGCGTTTCAAGCACCTCGTCCACATCGTATCTGTTGCGTGCCATTTACTCCGCCCCCTTTCCGAAGCCTTCGTTTTGCAGGCGGAAAACGTCGTAGTAGTAGCCCTTCTGCGCGAGAAGCTGCTCGTGAGTGCCCATTTCCTTTATCTTTCCGTCCTCTAAAATTATTATCTTGTCGGCGTCTTTGGTTGAGGATATGCGCTGCGCTATGATTATCTTAGTGCATGAGAAATCCAGTGTGCGCAGGCTTTCCTGTATGTGCTTTTCCGTTTCCATATCCACCGCCGAGGTGGTGTCGTCGAGTATCAGCACGGCGGGCTTTATAGCCAGCGCGCGTGCGAGCGATATGCGCTGCTTCTGACCGCCCGAAAGACCCACGCCGCGCTCGCCTATCAGCGTTTCGTACCCCTCGGGCATCTTGCTGACAAAGCCGTCCGCCGCCGCAAGCTTAGCGTAATGCTTCACGTCCTCTTCGGGCATGGAAGAATCGCCGTAGGCTATGTTGCCGTCTATGGTATCAGAATACAGCAGAACGTCCTGCGTAGCCATGCCTATGTTCTTGCGAAGCTGAGAAAGCTTTCGCATACGCACGTTCACGCCGTCTACCAGCACCTCGCCGCCCGCGGTATCGTAAAAGCGGGGGATAAGGTTTATCAGCGTAGTCTTGCCCGAGCCGGTCTCGCCCATTATCGCTACCGTTTCGCCGGGCGCGATGTGGAAGCTAATATCCTCCAGCACTGTTTTATTGCCGTACTTGAAGCTTACGTTTTTAAACTCTACCTCGCCGCGCAGTCTGCCGTCAATATCCTCGGCGTCGTCGCGGTCTACTATCTTCGGCTGAGAGTAGTATATCTCGATTATCTTCATGGCGGAAGCCATAAAGCGCTGAAGGTCGTTGACATACATACCCAAGTTTCTTACGGGGTTCGAGATAGCCCAGATAAGTCCCGAGATAGCTATGTACTGGCCCATCGTAAGGCTGCCCTTTATAAGGAAGATACCGCCGCCCAGCAGCATAACTACCGAAAGCACGCTCGCCAGCGTTTCCATATACGGCGAATATTTCAGCCACATCAGCGAGGCTTTCTTGTTTGCTTCCGAATACTCGCGGTTCGCCTTGCCGAATTTCTCTATCTCGAAATCTTCGCGCGCGAATGCTTTTACAACGCGGTTGCCCGAGATATTCTCCTGCGCGTCGGTATTCAGCTTCGAGAGCTTTTCGCGCAGCTCAACGTACACGGGCCCCGCCACCTTTTTGAACATCACCGTTATCACGAAGATAAAGGGCGTTACCGCGAAGAGCATAAGCGCCATCTTCCAGTTTATGATAAAGAAATACACCATCGAGGCGGTGAAGAGCGAGAGCGATTCCACAATGCCCTTGAATACCCAAGATACCGCGTGGCGCACCATATCCAGGTCGCCCGTCAGGCGGGTCATAAGGTCGCCCGTGCGGTTTTTATCGTAAAAATCCATATCCTGCCGCTGAACGCGCTGAAAAAGGCGATTGCGTATCTTGTATATCATGCCCTGAGAAGATATTTCGTAGGTCATGTTGCAGGAATACTGGCAGACCGTGCGCAGCAGCGTAAAGCCTATCATGCCCGCCAGCAGCATTATAAAGCCGTGCTTATCCGCCTGCAAATTCGCGGCGGCGTTTTCGCCCGTGATGTATGTATCTACTATCTTCGAGCTGAAATACGGCGTTGTGAGATACAGCGCGTTGCAGGCGAGCGAGAGCACCAGCGCCGCGATGTATATTTTCCTATACCCTTTCAGATTGTGCCACAGCCATTGTATCTGAAACATTTCCACTCCTCCTTTTTGCAATCCTCGTCTTTCAAACATCTTTTACTCAGCCTAATTATATAAATATTTGAAATAAAAAAAATTTAAGGCTAATTGGTATTATATACTTCTTGCTCGGGTATGTCAAGGGGGTGCGGCAAATTATTTTAACGTTATATATGCTGAATTTCCAAGGATTCCAGAGGGCGCAGTTGTTGCTTTTCGACAAATTATTACAAAACCAAAACCATTTGTAGTATATAAAAATAAGTAAACGTTTTCGCTTGATATGCAATTATTTTATTCTGACTTTAAGATTTTTTGCAGAGCCGCCGCCGTGAGGATGATGCCCGCCGCCTGCACCGCCGTCAGCCGCTCGCCGAAAAATACATACCCCACCGCCGCCGATGTCAGCGGCTCGGCAAAAGCCAGCGCCGAAGCAGTCGAGCCGCTCAGCCTGCCGAGCGAAGCGGTGTAAAGCAGGTAGGGCAGCAGTGTGAAGATCAGCGCGAAAGCCGCAAGCGCCGCCCCTCCCCCGCCCTGCGCCGCGCCGACTATGTGCCCCACGCTGACGAACGGCGTTAGCGCGCAGCTCGCGATGAAAAAGGTGTACGCCATAAATACCTCGGCGCTGTACCTCCGCGCCGCCAGCCTTCCGAATACTGTATAAAGCGCGTATCCGAAGCCCGAGCCTACCCCCGCCGCCGCGCCTTTCAGCGTTATCGGCATATTGGAAGAGTCGCCCGAGTTGCCTAAGTCGCCCGACAGCGCGCCGCTGACCATCACGCAGCCGATGAAAGCCGCAGCCAGTGCGCCCACCCTGCCCGCCGTGAGCCGCTCGCCAAACACCCCAGCCGATATGCCCGCCACAAAAAACGGCGCGGTGTAGAGGAAAACGCTCGAGACCGCCAGCGGCAGGGTCTTTTGCGTGTAAAAGTAGCAGACGTTGAAAAACACCACGCTCGCCAGTCCAGAGCCCAGGAATAGCCATAGGTCGCGCAGGCGTATGCGCAGGCTTCCCCCGCGGCAGAGCGCCATTGCCGCCGCCCCGATGAAAGCCGCCGCCGAGCGCACGAATGTCAGCTCCACCGCCGTAAGCCCCAGCCCGCTCAGCGGCCGCACCGCCAGCCCGATAAATCCCCAAAGCACCGCCGCCGCGAGCGCCATCGCCCCGCCCGACCTCGCCCGCATTTTGCCTTCGATCTCCGCCATTCAAAGCCCTCCGATAGTCAAGTTCATATATAAAATGTATGAAACAAGCGGCGGGATATGCCTTTAAGGCGCAAAAAAGGGCGGATATTCTCCGCCCTCTAAATAAATATTCTGTTTGAAAATTACTCTTTCAACATCTTCATCGAGATGTCGAAAGCCTTTACCGAGTGGGTAAGCGCGCCCATCGAGATTATGTCAACGCCCGTCTGCGCGATGGCCTTTATCGTTTTCTCGGTAACGTTGCCCGAAGCTTCCAGCTTAGCCTTGCCGTCGGTTATCTTTACCGCCTCAGCCATCTGCTCGCAGCTCATGTTGTCGAGCATTATTATCTCGCAGCCTACTGCCAGAGCCTCTTTCAGCTCCTCCAGCGTGCCGACCTCTACCTCTATCTTCACGGTGTGGCCCATCTTTTCGCGCAGCGCGTTCACCGCCGCGGTTATCGAGCCGTAAGCGTCGAGGTGGGTGTCTTTCAGCATAGCGCAGTCGGAAAGATTATAGCGGTGATTTTTGCCGCCGCCTACTGTTACCGCATATTTCTGGAAAATGCGCAGTCCCGGCAGGGTCTTTCTGGTATCCGCAACGCTCGCGCGCGTGCCCTCTACCAGTTTCACGCACTTGTTGGTAGCCGTAGCTATACCGGACATATGCTGCAAAATATTCAGCGCGGTGCGTTCGCCTTTCAGCAGGGCGCGTGTGTGGGCGGTCATCCTCGCGATTATATCGCCCTTTTTCACCTCTTCGCCGTCGTGTATCAGCACCTCAAAGGTCGCCGTGGGGTCCAGCAGGGTGAAAACTCTCAGCGCTATCTCGATCCCGCAGAGCACGCCCTCAGCTTTCGCAACGTACTGCGCGGTGTTGACCTTATCCTCGTCCACAAGGTAATCAGTGGTAACGTCGATGTAATTTATATCCTCCGCCAGCGCGGTCTTTATCATATCGTCAATCTGAAACTGCATCAATCTCATGTCGTTCTCCTCCGTTAATATCTGTCCTCATCGGGGGCTTCAAATATAGGCATATTCGGCAGCTCCTCGCTCTCAGAGCATATCTTGAAAGCTTCGGTGAGTATTATGTACGCCACGGTAGCAAGGCTGCGCGCCTCAACATAGTCGCGGTTTATCTCAAAAACGCCGTTATCCAGCACGGTGAGTATATCCGTGACCTGCTCCAGCCCGTTCATAAGCTCGTCCACATTCGGGATAACGAAATAGGTGTTCTGCATTATAGCGCGTATCTGCGTTCTGTAACCGTGGGGTATCTTCGGCGCGTTTTCGTGCAGGTCGAAGATGTGCGGCGCGTAAGCTTTCGGCGCTGTCTTTGCCTTTTCGTTAATATCGGCGGCGGCACGGCGCGAGAAAACGTGCGCTTCCAGCAGCGAGTTGCTCGCCAGACGGTTGTTTCCGTGAACGCCCGTGCAGGAGCATTCTCCGCAGGCGTACAGGTCGGGGATAGTTGTGCGCGCGTAAGTATCTACCTTTATGCCGCCCATCAGGTAGTGCTGACAGGGGTATATCGGTATCATATCGGTGGTCATATCTATTCCGACATCTTTCAGATTTTTATATATCATCGGGAAGCGGTTTCTGATAAAGTCGGGGTCTTTGTGGGTAATATCTAGGTAGAAATTCTTGCTGCCCGTTCTGTTAGCCTCAAAGATTATCGAGTGCGAAACTACGTCGCGCGGGGCAAGCTCCAGCCTTTTATCGTAATGCTGCATAAAGCGCTCGCCGTTGCAGTTTTTCAGATAAGCGCCCTCGCCGCGCACCGCTTCGGATATAAGGAAGCACTCGCGGGTATGGTGGTCGTTGAAAGCCGTGGGGTGGAACTGTATGTAGCTGAGGTTCTTTATCTCAGCGCCCAGACGGTAAGCCATAGCTATTCCGTCGCCCGTAGCGATAGCGGAATTGGTGGTGTATTCATAAACTCTGCCTATACCGCCGGTAGCCAGTATAGCGAAGTGGCTGTTTGCGGTAATGTATTCGCCGTCCTTCAGCACCAAAAATGAGAAGCCGGTAGGGGTCTTAGCCATATCGCAGACCAGCGTATTTTCCCATATTGTAACGTTCGGCAGCTTCTTTACAGTTTCCAGCAGCGTAGTTTCTATCTCAAAGCCGGTAGAGTCAGCGTGGTGAAAAATGCGGTGCATACCGTGACCGCCCTCGAGCGTGCGGTGGTAATCGCCGTCCTCTTTTTTATCAAAATCCGCGCCCAGCTCTATCAGTTTGCCGATGTCGATGCAGGCTTCGTTTACCAGCACATCGGTAGCGGCGGGGTCGTTTTCAAAGCCGCCTGCCACGAAAGTATCGTGCTTATGCTTTTCGGGGGAATCAGCGGGCGATTTGTAAACGCCTGCAATACCGCCCTGTGCGAGAGAGGAGTTGCAGAGTGTAAGCTCGCGCTTAGCGATAACGAGCACATTCATGTCGCGCGAAAGGTTGTAAGCGCCGTAAAGACCCGCAGCGCCCGCGCCGCATATAATGACGTCAAAGTTATTCATTACTACATCATTCCTTTTTACCGCCCCGCAGCGTGTCTGTCAAGCGGGGCAAGTTTACTTCATCTTAGCATAACATTTACAAGATATACTTATTTTATAATAGCATATTCCCGCGTCTATTTCAACAGATATTTTGTTAATAATTCATTTTGCGACAAAAAAAGAGAGCCGAAGCTCTCCATGTTTGACAAATATCGACAAGTATGCTATAATAGTTTCAAGGCGTACTGCAAAGACGGTAGGCGGTTCAAATCTTCCTCCAGAGATGGAGGTGAGCTATATGGAAGTATTAGCGCTAGTAATGCAATTGCTGCACTTGATAACGGACATAATCAGACTTACGTTTGATTTTAGCAATAACAAAAAAAGATAACCGCCCTACTCCTACATAAGGCGGTTATTAAAAATAACGAGCATTTTTGGAGGAGAACCGCTTATCGCAGTGCGCCTCTTTTATTTTATTATATCACACGCTCGCGGGATTGTCAAGTGTTCTCAAGCGCTTTTCTCTGCGCTCTGTTTTTCAGATAATCCTTAGTTTCAGCCGCCGCTACGCCCGAAAGCGAGATCAGCGCTATTACGTTCGGCAGCGCCATCAGTCCGTTGAATATGTCCGCGATGTTCCATACAGCCTCTACGCTGATGTACGGGCCCGCAAATATCGCCGCTATGTATATCCATCTGTATACTTTAGTTATAGATACGTTCGCGCCGGTCAGGTACGCTAAGCATCTCTCGGAATAATAACTCCAGCCCAGTATAGTCGTGAATGCGAAGAATACTAAGCATATCATCAGTATGAACGACGCCAGCTTCGCAGGGCCGGGCAGACCGTACTGGAATGCCGCCGTGGTTATCTCTACGCCCTGTAAATTCGGGTCAGCCCACGCGCCCGAAATTACGATAGCAAGACCCGTCATGGTGCATATGCAGATGGTGTCGATGAATGTTCCCGTCATGGTAACAAGACCCTGACGAACGGGGTCTTTCGTCTGCGCAGCAGCAGCCGCTATCGGCGCGGAACCTAAGCCCGCTTCGTTAGAGAATATTCCGCGCGCTACGCCTTTCTGCATAGCAAGGATTATCGTTCCGCCTACGCCCGCGCCCGCTACCTGCTTGATGCCGAACGCGCCCTGTACTATCTCAGCTATCGCGCCGGGTATCTCGGTGATGTGCGTAAGCACGATGATGAGCGCGCAGAGTACATACGCTACCGCCATGAAAGGTACGATGACCTGCGATACCTTGGATATGCTCTCGAGTCCGCCGATAATTACCAGCGCCGCGAATATCGTTACCAAAAGTCCTGCGATTATCGTAACTATCGAGTAATCGTGGCCGAAAAGGTGTATGTGCTTTGCAGCGTCGCCGTTGAAGAAATTGTTCGCCGCCGAGGTTATGCCGTTTATCTGGGTTATCGTGCCGATTCCCAGCAGGCCCGCGCCGATGCCGAATATCGCAAACATCTTGCCCAGCCATTTCCAGCGCTTGCCCATGCCGTTTTCAATGTAGTAGAAAGGGCCGCCCAGTACATGGCCGGCAGAGTCGAAAGTCCTGAACTTTATCGCCAGCAGACCCTCAGTGTACTTGGTAGCCATACCGAAAAGCGCCGCTACCTCCATCCAAAAGAGCGCGCCGGGGCCGCCGACCGCCATAGCCGTAGCTACGCCGACGATATTGCCCGTGCCGATGGTGGCGGAAAGCGCGGTGCAGAGCGCGCCGAAGCTGGTAACTTCGCCCTCGCCGCCCGATTCGTTTTTCACCATGTACTTCAGCGCCAGCCCCAGTTTATGGAACTGCACGCCGCGCAGGCGAATTGTCAGCCAAATACCGCCGAGGATTATCAGCAGTATCAGCGGCAGACCCCAAAGCCAGCCATCGAAAGTTTCGATAGCTTTATTGATAGTATTCCACATATTTCTAACTCCAATCATGTGATAATTATATGATTTATGAACGATACAATACTATTATAACATATCAGCGCAGTGAAGTAATAAAATAAATCATGAACAATTGTGCAGGATAATTTTAAAATTGTTCGCTTATGTAAAGGCAGTCAGCAAAATGCACAAAATTGCGTGCCCGAAATTTACAAAATGGCTGAGGTGCGTAAAATTTCGGATAGTTGGCGCAAATAATGGCGCGGGGCTATTGATTTTTATTGTGATATGTGATATAATGAAGATTATAATGGCTGAAACACGCCCCGTTGATAAAAATAATTGACGATAAAATACTATTTGGAATATATTCAAACCGAAAGGATCTGGAAAAATCAGTATGGAGATCATAAATAAATCTGATAAAAATCTGCTTGCGGAATATGAGGAGTTTGCCTCCACCTCGCGCTACGGCAACTTTATGCAGTCGATAAACTGGCCTAAGGTCAAGGACAACTGGGGCTGGGACGCCGTGATCTCCCGCGATAAGGACGGAAAGATACGCGGAACCTGCCTTTGCATAATCAAGAAGATACCCTTCTTCGGCTGCACTTTCCTCTACGCGCCGCACGGCCCCTGCTGCGACCCCGCCGATAAGGAGACCGTAGCAGACCTTTTCGAGGGCGTAAAAGTGCTCGCGAAAAAGCACAAGGCTTACCAGTTTATGTGGGATCCCTGCTTTGAGGAAAAGGAGACCGAGCTTACTAAAATGTACCGCGATATGGGCTTTACCCACATCGACGACGCTCCCGAGCTTTCCACCATTCAGGCAAGAAACAACTATATGCTGAGAAATATAGAGGGCAAGACCCCCGACGAGGTAATGGCTACCTTTAAATCAGACTGGCGCAACCGTATACGCAAGGCGGGCAGAAAAGGCGTAGTATGCAAAGCCTGCGGCAAAGAGGCGCTTGACGACTTTTACCCCATGATGGAGGCTACCGGCACGCGCGACGGCTTCTCTATACGCTCAAAAGAATATTTCGCAAAAATGCTCGACGCACTGGGCGAAGACCACTGCCGCCTTTTCGTATGCTACTTAGAGCAGGAGGGCGAGAAGCCGATACCTGTTTCGGGTGCGCTGACCACACGCTACGCGGGCAAGACCTGCTACGTTTACGGCGCTTCCTCAAACCACCACCGCAACACCTACCCCAATTATCTTATGCAGTGGACTATGATAAACTGGGCTATGGAAAAGAACAACTTTATCTACGATTTTATGGGCATACCTTTTTATAAGGACGAAACTCACCCCAACTACGGCGTTTACAAATTCAAAAAGGGCTTTAACGGCGAAGTCGTTACCTACGTCGGCGAATTTTACTATGTATTCATGCCTATCCGCAAGAAGCTGGTAGACTTGGCGCAGCGCATTGTAGAAGCGCGCCATATGCGCCGCACCAAAAAGCTTATCGAAAACCGCAACACCGATACCGACGCATAATGGCGGCGGCATAAACGGGCGAAACTGACTGGAGCAAATGATTTTTATGAAATTACACAATAAATTTACAGCAATAACGGCAGCCTCAGCGCTGGCGCTCACGCTTGCATCGTGCAGTTTGATAGAGCTCAGCGACGAGGACAAAGAAAAGCTGGAAGAGGTATTTCCGCAGAGCGATTCTTCGCTGGCGGAGGACAGCAGCGCGCCCGCAGAGGAAAGCGCGGACGACACGAGCGACGAAAGCAGCGCGGCGGAAACTGCGCCGCAGACGGAAGTTACGGACGAAAGCGTGGCCGAGAGCGAGCCTGCGCAGAGCCTAGACCCTGCCGACAGCATTTCGCAGGCAAACGGCGCAAACGGCATGGCGAACGAGAGCGCGGCTGACAGCGAGATAAGCCTGACGGACGACAGCTCTATGCCCTCGGAATACATAACCATCGGCGCTTCGATAACCAAAGCTTACGGCGATATAATCGCGAGCGGAGCGGAGATCTGCGACACCGACCCCGACAGCTACAACTTTTTCAGCCATTATTACATAGCGGACATCGACCGCGACGGCACGCCCGAGCTGATAACGGACATCGGAAGCTGCGAAGCGGACAGATTGGCGACGGTGTATACATATAATGGCGAGCAGGCGGTAGAGCTGGGCAATTTTGTATCGTGGCGCTCAAAATTCGGGCTGGACGACGGATATATGCTGAGCGAGACCTCGGCGATCGGCAGCTACACGATGTACGCGATCTCGATAGAGAATGGCGCGCTGAAGATAGAGAAAGGCGAAACGATCAGCGAGAGCAAGCTAAAGAACCCGCTGGCGGCGTATGCGTTCAGCGATACGAGCGGGATAACCGCATTGGAATAAGAAATTTAAAGGGAAGTCGGAAAACGCGGCTTCCTTTTTTAATAGCATTTACGAACAAAGTAAAAGCCGCGGCGCGTGGAAAGTCGGCTTCGCCGAATTTCCTAGAAGTTGGCTGCGCCAACT